>Ga0155127_12_pt3 | contig 97924 bp, 105 predicted proteins | sample RifCSPhighO2_01_FD_106095 | JGI IMG/M metagenome (GOLD analysis project Ga0155127, IMG submission 106095) | Candidatus Kaiserbacteria bacterium RIFCSPHIGHO2_01_FULL_46_22
GCGCCATTATATTGCTTCGCAACCTGCCCGCTCGCCGTGAAGACATTCTTGCTTCTTTCAACGAAGAAGATGCTAAAGTCTTGGAAACACTTTCCGCAAGCCAAAGCTCACCGCTTAATTCACACGTGCTTCTACGTCTTCTCGACGCGGCCGACCAGACCAATCGTTCATCTATTCCGCATTTGCCATTAGAAGTAGCGATCATTGATCTATGTCAGAAGGCAGTGTAAAGAATATATTTTTCATTCGGCACGGGGAGACGAAACGAAATCGCCAGTATTTTCATCAGGGTCCAGATGAGCCTTTGACAGAACAAGGTCGCGAGCAGGTGGCAACACTAATCGAGTTTTTGCGTGATAAAGAAATCGATACACTGATATCGAGCGATATGAAACGGGCTGTTGAGACCGCTGAGTTGGTTGGTACCGCACTTGGTCTGCCTAGCCGGACTGAGCGATCGGTCCGCGAATTTGGCCGACCACTTGGCGTGTACGACCGCCACTACTTGTCGTTGCCTTCACTCCGCTACTTCATTGACCTGTACCGCCATCGGCTCGATCTTTTGTGGCAGAGCGATGATGCTGAAAATCTTGTTCACATCCGCGAACGCGTCCGCGACGCCAGAATGATGCTTGAAGCCTCGGAAGGTAAGCGCATCGCGGTTATCTCCCACCGGATCTTTATGACTATGTTTGCCGAGACGGTGTGTTACGATAGGCCGCTGTCTTTGTGGAAATTCTTCTACGGACTGATGGGTCGTAAGCGCATTCCCAATACTGGAATACTGCACCTTACCTGTGAACCGACCGTACCGGCAGAGAAGAAATGCACCTGGTTCCTGGAAGAAGTTGTTCTTCCACCGTATAATAGATGAGTTAACTAATATTTATGTTTCAAGGAAATTGGAAGTGTAGCGGATGTGGGGCCACCATTACTGAATTACCATTTGAGCCACGGAGTACCGAAGGCTTGAAGTGTCGAGATTGTCACCAAAAGAGTCGTGGTGATGCTCCTCGTCAGAACTCTGACCGAGGTGAGCGCAAGATGTTCGAAGGCGACTGGTCTTGTTCAGGTTGTGGTAATAAGATCTCACAACTGCCGTTTGAGCCACGCGATACTACAAACCTAAAGTGTAAGGACTGCTTCCAAAAGACCAGGTAAGGGGCTGAAAAGCGCGAGCCGCGACTTTATAGTCGAAGCTTAAAAAAAGACTCAATATATGATAATCTAGCGACGCACCTTCAGAGGTGCGTCGCTAGATTAATTTGCCGGATCATCTAATGGTAGGATGCTTCCCTCTGGAGGAAGTCATCTTGGTTCGAATCCAAGTCCGGCAGCAAAATGAAGTATGTATCTGTTAAAAACCCCCTTACTATCATTGCTATTTTTGCAGGAATTGCGGAAGTGAGTGGCACTGTGGTAATTACTCATTTGAATGAGAAGGGACAGGACATTTTTGTTTGGTTCCTAGCCCTATTCCCTACACTTTTGGTCGTACTATTTTTTATAACGCTTTGGTTTAAACATACGGTGTTATATGCCCCTTCAGATTTCAGCGATGAACAAAATTTTATGACGGTCAGTAATAAAGGTGCCGATAACCAGCATTACGAACCAAAGGCTCTGACCGCACCCGAAGTACGTGGTATGTTCAAAAATACACAATCCTATGAATAAAAATTTTTCAGTAACATTTTGGATAAAATTAGATCAAAATCCTGCGTGGAAAGACAAGGATTCAGTAATTGATTTCCCATCATTTGTGGTAAATGAAGGTATTCAGATTTTTTTCTCAAAACATGAAAGTCTTTTTAAAGTATTCGTACTACACCCTTTGATTGGCTATAGGAAAATGGTTACGGACGTAGAGGCATACATTGGAAAAGATGCTTTTGTTGCTTTTACAAATGATGAATCTGAATCTAAACTCTACATCAACGGATCTCTGGTTTCTACAGTCACACCAACCAACTTAGGAGACGATCTAGAAATTGGAGATTATGTAATGGTGAAAGTCGATAAAGGGGAGTTGAAAACTCTTAATATTGAAGGTGAAGGAGTGCAGATTATTGCACCAGCCAAGATTTCCGCGATTTCAGACGAAACAGTGAGCCTTTACTTTTTTGCACAAAATGAAAATCTGGATCTAAGTAAAGACAGACTGGTTTACTAGTCATATTTGACTAAATATTAATAAAGCTTCTCCAACCTTTATCCTTGACTGACGTCAACTCGAGATAGGTTACTGTGAGCGAGATGTGTCTAAAATGTAACTCATGGTCTATATCGAGATTGTTGCAAATAACTCCATGTCATTGTTAACAGGGCTAACGGCACTCATTATTTTATATTACACGAAGGAAACTTGGTTATTGAGGAAAGAGTCTCAAAAACAAACCGAATTATCGATTGCCCCTATTATGAGTTTGCATGTTAGGTACATTAACGGTGTAAAAAATGAGCAAGAAAGAAAAAGTATAAGAGAAAAATATTCAATTACTCATCAAGTTGAGACGGGAATCGTACCGTCGGAATATTATCTTGCATTGAGAAATATGGGTCAAGGGCCGGCCCTAAACGTTGAAGTCGAAAGTGATAACTTTAAAGTTCTCAGATATCAAACACAGATTTTTGCTGCCGAACCAAATGCCGACGAACACGCAATAAAGATTGTGAAGAAACCAGACAATAAAATACGTTCTCTAGGTGAGGTTAATGGAGAGGAGTTTGTAATTAAATGTAAATCCATCTCTGGAAAAAGTTATAAATACAAATATAGAATCAGCGATCTTACAACTCGTTCGGTAGAATTTGTTGAGGTACTTTAGTTCCCAAGTAAATTCCAACTTCGTCCAGACGGCCAGTAACAGCTTTTTAGTCTTATTTCCAGCTTAGATTCAGTTCGAGTCTTAGGTTTGTTATACTCTCTGCACATGACTAAATATATCCTTCATGGTGGGTACACTAGTCCGGACAACGAATTGAACCGTACTTTCTACGAAGAGATTGCTCGTGATGTTCCAGATGGAGGCACAATATTACTTTGTTACTTTGCTTCTAAAGATGAAGACAACTCCCGAAGGTTTCAAGAGGATAGTCAAAAACTAAGGGAGCAATCTCATGGTAAGACTTTCAAGTTCATACTTGCAAGCGAGGAAGACTTTTCTGAACAACTGAAGCAATCAGACGCTCTTCATATACGCGGAGGTAGTACCCCTAAACTTCTTGGGATATTGAATAAATATCCTGATCTCAAGGAAAATCTGAAAAATAAAACAATATCAGGATCTTCCGCCGGAGCATATGCAATTGGCGCTTATAGCGCTTTTCATGACGATGAATCTGGTGGGAAAATACGCAAAGGAGTCGGGCTTCTCCCAATAAGAGTGGTTTGTCATTACGAAAGTAAAGACTTGCCCCCAAACCCAGAAGCATTAACCTCTTTAATGGAAATGGAGCAAGCACTTGATCTGGTGCTACTCAAAGACTTTGAATGGAAGGTGTTTAGAGTTTAATAAAATTTTTACTATGAATATGAAATGGCTTCTTATTGCGCTTGGCGCGATCATCGTACTCTTCGCGGGCTTCTTTGCTTTTAACTCCTATATTTACAACGAGAAGCAGGCAGATACGGCAACCGATTATAAAAATGCTGAATATATTATCGACGGACAGCGCGTGAAGCTTGAAGACGGCTTGGCCGAAATCGAAGCGGCACCTGGCTCCGCGTCAAAGATTGTTACTCGTTACTTCGGCAATGAGGTGATCCGAGACCTAAATGGTGACGGACGCGATGATGTTGTTTTCATTTTGACACAGCAGTCAGGTGGTAGCGGCACTTTCTTCTACGTTGTTGCGGCCCTTAATACTGAGGATGGATACATCGGATCGGAAGCGTATCTTCTTGGCGATCGCATCGCTCCCCAGACCACGGAGCTAAGTCAGAACCCGAATCACCAGAATGTCATTGTCGTAAACTATGCAGATCGTGCATCCGGCGAGGCTATGACAGTAGCACCTTCTGTGAGTAAGAGTGTATGGCTTAAACTTGATCCGGCCGCGATGCAGTTCGGCATAGTGGAACAGAATTTCGAGGGCGAAGCTGAGCCTACTCGTATGTCGCTCGTTATGAAAGATTGGACTTGGATTTCAGCGCTCTACGAAGACGGTCGCAGTATTGAGCCGAACCAACCTGATAGCTTCGTTCTTTCCTTTGACGAAGACGGCACTTTTTCTGCAACCACGGATTGTAACGGCGTGGGTGGAAAATATACTGTCAGTGGGAATTCCATTTCATTCGGCGAGATGGTTACGACTTTGATGTTCTGTGAAGATTCAAAAGAGACTGAATTTCATCAGATTCTTGAAAACACAGCAGGGTACCACTTCACTTCGCGCGGCGAGCTGATTCTCGATCTTAAATTCGATAGCGGAACGGCGACGTTCAGATAATGTGGATAAAGAAGGTGGTTTGAGCAAGATTTAGTAACAAAAATTCTAACCTCGTCCCAGGCGGCCAGTGACAGCTTTTTAGGCTTATTTTTCAACGCAAATTACAAAGGTTGCGGTAGGTATTCATGCTAAGATTTACGAATATGTTATTAAAAATCACAGGCTCTATACTGCAAGGTTTTGGTCTACTCTACTTCCTCTTGTTCTCAGTTGGTGCTAGCGCGCTTAGCTTGTACACATTATTTACAGGTCAATCTGGTGCTGTTACTACTGAACTCGGAGGTCTACTCACCGTACTTTCATTTTTTGGAGCAGTTCCTTTAGGGCTCCTTGTTGTTGGTTTTATCCTTGTAAAGAATGCAACGGGCAACTCCTACTTTCCCAATAAGGCGTTTGAAACTGTCGGCAAGCTTGCTTTTGTACCTATAAGTATTGCCCTCGGCAGCTCTTTTTTTATTATTACAGTTCCTTTTCTTATCTATACTTTTTATCGGTACAAAATGGGTGTAGAAACTAACACCGTACGTTTTATTAAGTGGGCGGTAAAAGACTGGTACATTACACTTTTTATCTATGCCGTTATCGTTGCCTGTACGGCGTTCTTCTTGTTTATTCAGGAGCCACCAACGCAAAGTAATAATGTGATTACAGAACGCGCTTACGATGTTTCCGAAACTGTGGTTGACTCAGAGCCAACAGATATGAAAAAGGAGTTTGCTAATGAGTACAGCATCAAAATCTCTAGCATTGATGATTCAAAACTTTATACTCTCGAATCTTCAATTCCAGTTACTTGGAACCTCTCAGGTGAATCTAAGTATCCTAATGTTGATGTATGGGTGGGGTTTATGTTAGTTGATGCGGAAACTGGCGAAGAATTTTTTATAACAGATGCTTTATGGGACGAAAGTAGAAGTGTGAACGTTTCCCTGAAGGAAGCCGTAAGCGGTTCTAGCGTAATTGATACCGGTAAATATCAACTAAAAGCATACATATATGGCTCAGATCAACGCGAGTATCCTTCCGTGCTTAGTAATCAATTCAATGTTGTTGTGAATTAATTCAGCCGCCACACTCTCGTTCCAGACAGACAAAAAAAGATCGCCATCATGATGATGGCGATCAAATCCTGGAATGCTCTAAGTAACTCAGAAATTTCTTATATTCTGGAGATGTACGCGACCACGGGAAGTAGTAAACGCCGTTTAGTAGGCAGTAGTCCGCCTTTCCTTGGCCGACATTTACCAGCACCGCGGTCCTGATAGTTGCGCCTTGAAGCGCTTCACGGCCAACCTCAAGTGTCAGACCTTTTGCTACAGCATCGTCTACGAGTAGTACCCGTTTGCCTTGGATGAACAGTCTGCTTGATTCACTTAGCCCCTTCTGCAAAACAGGTTTGGTAAACCTAAAAAGTATCCACCGAACTGCCAGTCTGAGAATAGACGGAAGTCTATTAATAAAGGGCATGTTGTAGATATCTCTGCAGACGTAGATGCTTAGGTGGGGGAGGCCTAATATTCTTGATATTTTTTCGCCTACGTATCGTCCACCGGTATCAATGCTTACGATGCATTCTGGCTCAAAGGTCTCGGTTGCGTAAGCAAGAGCCTTGCAGAGCGAATCGACTTTGAGAAACGTAAGTTGTTTACTTCGAAACAACAACATGGACCCGCTCCTTTCTAACGAGAACTGACTAAGACATAAAATGTCACTCTGCCTTAAGTCTGTCAAGCAAGGCGGGCGTAACCTCGTCTGGGGCGGTCATCCGTGTGAACCTTTTGCTATACTTTTTAAATGGTCAAAGAAATAAAGTCATATAACACAGCTCAGTCTAAAGAGGACAAAAAGATTTGTAACCTTCTTGCTGAGGTTATTGATACAAATCTCAAGAATGCTGAAAACAAAATTTGGCATCGACATCCGGTGTGGTTTCTTGAAGGCAACCCTATTGTTGGGTACAGCAAACTTAAAGCGGGTGTTCGGCTGATGTTTTGGAGCGGCGCTGACTTTGACGAAGATGAATTGAAGGTTGGCACAGGAAAGTTCAAGGACGCTTCCATCAACTATACCGACGTGAATCAAGTCAGTGAGTCAGATCTAAAACGATGGTTGAAGAAAGCGGTGAAGATCCAGTGGGACTATAAAAATATAATAAAGAGAAAAGGGAAACTGGAGAGATTAAAATAAATTTCTTCATGAAGATTTTTAAATAAGAGAAAACCGTAAGGTCAAGACACTTCATGTAAATTACATGATAAAATTATTGTCAAAGAGGCACGGATTAAGCAAGCAGTGCTCCGGCACTGTTTTTTAGTTGCTTCTGGATTAGAAATCGCAGTACAAAAAATAAAATCGTGATGAAAGAAGAACATACGCGGACCATCGACTTATCAACTATAATCGGTTTGCGTAATTGGAGCCTAGTGCTCCTATTGGCGGCAGCTTTGTTTGTGGGATTGCCTGGTGTTGCTGGGGCAACCACGGCTGCAAGTGTTGGCAGTGATTTTTACTACAACTTCAATTCATCTGGCACTTTGAATGAGTCAGGTAGCATGGATGAAAGCAATAGCCCTTACTTCTATCTAAATTCCGGCGGTCAATTCCTGATAGAAGGGGGTGTGGGCAAGACAATACAAGACGAATTGGCAGAGTCTACCCAGACTTACTTACTCTATGCTTTGTCTAACGCTCTTGATACTGACGGAGGTCATCAGCCGCAGAATCTATTCAGACTTTTGACCAGATCGAAGTGGGAAGACGCGTCTAATAAAGTGAGTTGGCGAATAACTGACTTGAACTTATCCTCGTCACCAAACCGCGATGGTCATAACGGCATACTGTTGTTCAGTCGTTACCAAGATCAAGATAATCTTTACTATGCTGGTGTTCGAAGTGACGGCTCGGCAATCATTAAAAAGAAGATTGGCGGCACATATTACACCTTGGCGAGTGTGCAGGTATTTGGCACTAAAGGAAAGTATGATCGTGATACCACGCCGTCGTTGCTACCTTTAGAGAGGTGGACTGGTATGAAGCTCGAAACTTACAACCTTAAAAACGGAGGGGTTAGGCTACGCTTGCTCTTGGATAGAGAAAATGATGGATCGTTTGTTTCGATACTGTCAGCAGATGACACGGGGTTAAATGGAAATGCCTTTACCGAAGCAGGATATAGCGGAATAAGAACGGACTTTATGGACGTGGAATTCGATAACTATCGCTTGACTGGTATGTAGCAGAAGATAAAAAACGCCCGGCCGCAAAGCGGCCGGGCGTTTTTTGCAGTCATTCTAGGCCTATAAATATAGCCTAAGCGGATTATGTTAAAATTAGCTCACTATGAAATATCTAGTTATTGCAGTTGTAGTGATCTTAGTTCTCGGTGTGGGAGGGTTCTTTGTCTACAAGAACATCGCCAATCGTGCAGACATGGAGAATGATCGAGCATTTGAGGAAGCGAAGCCTGATACAGCAGCAGAACAGGAAAAAACAGTGGACGATACCAAAACGGTTATCGGTAAGTCAGCAGACGGACACGAGATAACTGCGTATCACTATGGTAAGGGAGACACGAATCTTCTATTTATCGGTGGTATTCACGGCGGTTACTCATGGAATACCGCTCTCGTTGCATACGAACTGATGGAATATCTTGAAAAGACTCCTGATGCTATTCCAGAGAATATGCGCGTGACAGTTATTCCAGTTATGAACCCTGATGGACTTAATACCGTCGTTGGAACCACAAGCCGCTTCTCTATGGCGGATGTTCCAGAAGAATCGGCAGACACTATACCGGGACGTTTTAACTCGAATGAAGTAGATCTCAACCGAAACTTTGATTGTGATTGGCAGGCGGAGAGTAAATGGCAGAACCGCACAGTGAGCGGTGGCAGTGAAGCTTTCTCTGAGCCGGAGAGCAAGGCAGTGCGTGACTTTATCGCAACAAGCAGTCCGGATGCTGTAGTGGTTTGGTACAGTTCTGCCGGCGGTGTATTTGCATCAAATTGTCACGATGGTGTATTGGCCGAGACGACTGAGTTGACGAGCTTGTATGCGGAAGCTTCTGGATACCGCGCGTTTAAAGAATTTAATTTCTACGAGATCACTGGCGATATGGTGAACTGGATGGCAAAGCAGGGAATCCCAGCCATCAGCGTGCTCCTCACTACTCACCGCGATGTCGAATGGAACAAGAACCGAGCTGGTATTGAAGCGCTATTCAAACACTATTCCGATGAATCTGCCGACCTTCCTGAATAAAAAAGTTGTCACAGCAGGATTAATACTGCTAGTGATTTGTGTTGGTGTTTTCGTATTCTTCTTTAAGCAGACGGAGGAATATATTCCTCAAGTTGTGAATGAACCAGAGGAAGCAATTACAGTTCGACACGAGGTTATAGGCACATCCGTTGAGGGTCGTACTATCGACGCTTACACTTATGGCGATGGTGAAACACATCTTCTGTTTGTGGGTGGAATCCACGGTGGGTACGAATGGAACAGTGTCGTGCTGGCATACGAAATGATGGATCATTTTGAAGAAAATCCAGAGCTTATTCCGCAAAATGTGTCGGTCACTATTGTGCCCTCTGCCAATCCAGACGGTCTCTTTGCTCGGGTTGGTATAGAAGGCCGCATTACTTCACTCGACGTGCCAGCTGAAACAATAAGTGGCGAGGGACGGTTCAACGCCAATGATGTTGATCTTAATCGCAACTTCGACTGCAAGTGGCAGCCTGAAAGTATGTGGCGTGGAAAAGTTGTGAGTGCTGGAACAGCTGCATTCTCAGAACCGGAGGCGCAGGCTATACGTGATATCGTTTCTGCAACCAACCCTGTGGTTGTGGTGTTCTGGCACAGTCAGGCAAATGCTGTTTACGCATCGGAATGTGAAGAGGGAATTTTGTCTGGCACGCGAGCGGCGATGAATGTGTATGCAACTGCCGCGGAATATCCGGCAGTGGATGTGTTTGACAGCTATCCGGTCACTGGCGATGCAGAAGGCTGGCTGGCGTCGATCGGCATACCGGCGATTACAGTAGAATTGGCGACTCATGAAAGTACTGAATGGAGCCGGAATTTGGCCGGCGTGATTGCGCTAATAGCGTCTTATAAAGGAAACTAACGTTATCCGTTGGTGGTATATACTTGATTTGTAATGCAAGAATTCTTTAGAAAAATATACGATTTTTTTGAAACTCTCCCTGATCGTCTTTATCCTTTTGCGAGTGAGATAGAAGGACGTTGGGTTAGAGGAAGGAGGTCTTACCTGCACGCGCTCAATCATGCTGTTCTAACTTATGGCCCGCATCGGTTTGGTTACAAGCTGACCGTCTATCGCGCTACTTTTCATTTTCTTGGAGCTGTATTATTTATCATATTTGCGGCGTTGATATCTCAAAAACTCCTTGGCAGTGAGGCGGCGCTTTATGTCCTGTTGGGTGCAGCAATAGTTGCGTTATTTCTTCAAGAATTTCATTTTCATCCAAAGCGGTACGGACAATCCAGACAAAAAGGCGTCATCGACTGGCTTACGTGGGTAATTCCAATGGTGGTCTATATTTCTATCCATACGTTATAGAGTCCGAGCAGGTGATTCATACGGTACTGTGAGAAACATCAATAACATTCAAATAAAAAAGCCGGGCGCGTGAGCGTCCGGCGTATTGTTTTTTTGTCGATTCGTCACATCCGGCTCACATAGTGTCGCAATGCCGGAGTATATTCGGTCGACATTTCCGCAAACACGACCGCGCTTATTACGAGACTGGCGCCTAGTGCGACCAAGATCAAGTTTCTCATTGGATTCCTCCTGACTTTACTCAGTACACACCCGTTCATTGGTTGTGTCAAACACGGTAGTAATAAAAAACCATCGATCACTTCAGACTTAACCTCCATCACCGTATGTTAAAATCGTGGCTAATGAAGAATCTACTTCTCGGCATCATTGGATCCTGCGCGGTTGTTTGTATTACATGGTATCCAGCTACCGCTTCGGCCGTGATTTCGGTGCAAAATGAATCTTCACGCGCTGTCAGTGTTGCTGATGAGAAAAAAATACAAGATGCAACTGTAAATCTTTATTGTCGGACAAAGGTCGGCAACAAAGAAGTCAGCTCAACCGGTAGTGGCGTACTGATAGATTCTCGGGGCATCATTCTTACAAACGCTCACGTGGCCCAATATTTTCTCTTAAACGGTAAGGATTCGAAACTGACAGCTAATTGCAGTGTACGCACCGGTTCTCCGGCAAAAACGAGCTATAAAGCAGAAGTACTCTATATGCCAAAGAGTTGGCTGACGGAAAATGCTAGTAAATCAACAAAAGAATTTTCTAAGAGCACTGGAGAAAATGATTTTGCCATACTTTACATTTCTGATGCAGAAAAAGGTGAGCTTCCAGAACAGTTTCCAACACTCGCACTTGGTATCCTTGTACAGCTGAAGAAAGATGACGCCGCCACTGTGGCGGGGTATCCAGCCGGTAGTCTAAAATTCAATGATGTACGTAATAAATTAAAATTTCTTTCGGCCAGTACTACGATCACTACGACACAATCTTTTCAGTCCGGCACGGTTGATTTGATCAGTCTTTCTCCTTCCAAAGTAGCAAGTGCTGGAGTTTCAGGTGGTCCAGTGGTGTCGTCGAGTACTGTGATTGGTCTTGCGACCACTATGGGTACATCAAAAAAGAAAGAAGGAGCGAGCCTGCGTGCCATTACAGTTCCTTATATTGATAGGGTAGTGCGTGCGGAAACAGGTTTGTCGCTAATGTCTATATACAGCACAGATTTATCCAACCGGGCAGCGACTACACGAGCTGGCCTATCAGCCAAAATGTTTACAGCTATCGAAAAACGTCTTCGGGCCACTAGGTAGTTTTTTTTAAATAGTGCCTGGTTGACGTTGACGTAGTGCAGTAACCGGACTTTAATGGATTGAAGTTATGACTTGGATTGAAAGACACTATAGGCTACTTGGGGTTATTGCAGTACTCGTTACCTTAAACGTTTTTTTATTTTTTCTAGGACCGCAACAAGTAGTGGATAGTATCGGTGTTAGTAATACTTATCTTATAGTTTTTATTATCGCCACTGTGGGCGGGATGTCCTCCTTCACCGGCGCTACTTACGCAAGTGCAGTAATTACCTTTACTGCAGGTGGCGCCAATCCTTGGCTGATTGGTCTGTGTGGAGGGGTGGGCGTGTTCATTAGTGACAGTCTGTTCTATCTGTTAGCTGAATATGGCCGTCGCGTGGTGCCTCACGACTGGAAGCCAACGCTAGAGAGGGTAGCGAGAAAGATGCGGGTGCTCCCCACCAAGACGGTGCTTCTTTTAAGCTACGTATATCACTCGTTGCCACTTCCAAGTGATCTGATGATGTTAGCGCTTGTGCTGGGTAAATATAGCTATCGCACAGTAGCGCCGGTAATTTTCTTGGCCGCGCTAACTTATTCAATTTTGATAGCCCACTTCGGCAGCCTGTGGTCCTGATTGATCAGTGTCTTGACAAGATTGCAATAACGGGTTAATTTATTGTCACTTTGGCGACAGGCGCCAAAGAAGATGAGGAGTTCTTCAATGACCAAGACCACGCTGCCCCTGTATGCACTTTTGATCTCGACAGTATCGTCCGTCGATGGTTCGCCCAAGTCGCTCGAGGACGCGAAGTTCGCGGCGAAACTCGCCGCCAACGGCGAAATCCCGGCCGACAAGCTGCCCGAAGTTGCGAGTGCCATCGACCAGCAGCTCGGCATGATCGCCGGCGGTGACGGCATCCATGTATGCGAAGCTCACCAGATGCTGATGCAGGCACGCGCGAGCATCAGCGGCCAGGTCGATTTCTACAAGCAGCAGCTCGATATGTTCGACGATGACAACCAGCTTTCGCTCGGTATCGACAACAAGCTCGGCGCGGCCGCCAGCATCATGCCGACCGCCGGCATGATCCGCGATGGCGCGGTGCATCATCCCGCCGAATGATCGGTCCTTGACAGCATTCGCTGTCGCATAACAGAGCCTTTCCCGATACGTTATCGGGAAAGGCTCACTTTTTAAGTCATACACAAACAAAGGGAGGAGGTGTTTAAAATGTCGCATCCCCGTAATAAGTCCGATGGCGAACCCAATCGGGCGAAACGGCGAAAGAAGGAGTTGAAGGAAAAGCAGGGCGGAATCCTGCAGCCGCGTGGCGCACCCGTTGGCCCAGGCAAGAAAAGAAGGGTCAGGAAGCCTTGATCCACAGGCCCGATCGCGATAGCGATCGGGCCATATTTTTTTAATCTCTTTTTTCCTTGTTAAACATTTCTCCAATAATCCCAAACATCACACCAAGGAAAATGAAGCTCACTACATTATCTGTGAGAATGCCCATTACAGCTCCCACAAATGTACCTATAGCTATTACTGATCCCCAAGGAAGATTCATATAAAAAACTGTACGCCTTTTTAGGTGAAGGAATAATGTAGGTATTTCCAATTTGCATCCATTATTTTTGCGTTATTATTGAATTATGGAAAAAATACCGGCTGATCTTAAAAAAGCGCTTGCATCAGCACAGAAAGCAAAAACTATCTGGGACGGTCTGACACCTATTGCCCGCCGAGACTTCATTAGCTGGATAGAAAGTGCCAAGCAAGTAGAAACACGTAAGCGTCGCGTTGACAGCGTTCCTTCGAGACTTATATCAGGTAAACGTCGTCCGTGTTGTTACGCGCTGGTGCCGATGAATCTTTATAAAGCAATTGGACTTAGCGCAAAAGCGAAAACTACTTGGAAAGCGCTTACTCCGGACGAGCGCAGAAATTTCAATGATTTTGTAAATGGAGTAAAGAATAAAGATCTGCAGAGTGAACGAATAGCAAAGGTTATTTATATACTGGCCTCCGGCAAGAAAAGTCTAGTGAAGTAATGATGAAGATGGTAATAGAGATCAGTAGGGGTCGTCATCACTATTGTAGGGAGATAGATTACTAACTAAATAACACGATACTATGTTAAAGAATACGCCAGCCGTATTCTTGGCGGCGATTGTGGCTGTAATCGTAATAACCAGTCCATTAGGCATCAACTATGCCTCGGCCCGTGCTGTCTCCGACCAAGATATCGACTCCCAAGAGGTTGTTGTTCGAACCGCATCAAGAGAGATGATTGAAGAGTACACACGGTTGTTGCTCTATATGATCATTTTTAAGTTGGAGACCAGAATAGCGGACCAGCAAAAGTAGAGATTTGAATTGCAACGTTCACAATCTCCATACGCAAATGATGTTTGTCTAAATACAGTATAGACATCTGTGTAAGCAAAAAGCTCGCCTTGCATTGGCGAGCTTTTTGTATCATAGCCCACTATTTATGGGTAAGATACGCATATAATATTGAAAAGCTGACAAAGAGGTAATATTGTTTCAATATGACAAACACTAAAATTATAGTAGCAACCACTGAAAAGATAGCCGGCAGAGAAGTGACAGAGATTTTAGGACTGGTCCGCGGCAACACCATAAGGGCAAGGCATATTGGCAGTGATATCGGAGCGAGCCTGAAGAGTCTGGTCGGAGGAGAAATAAAAGGTTATGTAGTGGCAATGACTGACGCCCGCGAAGAGGCATTGTCCAGAATGCTTGATGAAGCATCTTTGCTAGGCGCGGATGCGGTAATCGGAATGCGTTTCACTACTTCACAAATAATGACTGGTGCCGCGGAAGTTCTAGCGTACGGCACAGCGGTAAAATTAAATTAGCTTCTGACTAAGATGAGTAATGTGTTCCGGACGGATAAAATGGTGGTACGTTATGACGACTATAAGAAAACCGCTGCTTTTCTAAGCAGGTGTGTGCTTTGTAATAAATCAGCACTCCAGGATTTTAAGTATTGGCGGATTACTAAAAACGACTTTCCTTACGATCGTATCGCAAAGGTGCACGATATGATAATCCCGCTTCGTCACACGAATGAGGCCGGTTTGACTGCCGATGAGACAGCCGAATTGTTGATGATCAAACAGCAGTATTTGCAGGATTATGAATACATAATAGAAGCAGCTGAAACACGTCGTTCAATACCGGAACATTTTCACTTACATCTTATACAGAGCAAGACTGAATACACCTAAACTTCATAAAGTATTACTAGAATAATAAGGTGTATAATTTTGGTATGAAACCTACGATCATCATTTTCTTGGCGATGTCGTTGTTAGTGGGTGCAGGTTTTTTAACTTGGAGGAAAGATACAGCGTCTCTGAATGATGATGCGACAAAGAACATTCAGGCAGAAGATCAAAACCAGAGCTTGGAGTTGGAAGACAATGAGTGGGTGTGGCTCTATACCGAACTACAGAATGGACAAAAGGTGACTGCGCCAGAAGGAAACGAATTTGTAATTTCTTTTGATTCAAAAGCCGGACGCATTGTCAGTCGTACAGACTGCAATAGCTTGTCAGGTATTTTTGCCAAGGATGGAGAGGTGTTAAGTATGGGTGAATTCGTCTCTACTAAAATGTATTGCGAAGGATCTATGGAAGGCGTGTACGTCGATCATTTAGCGCTAGTTAACTCATTTGTTATTGAAGGCAAGACACTTCGCCTTATCCAGAATCGTGATTACGGCGTAATGGTTTTTGAGCTAGTCAGCTCATAATGTAATTAGTATGGATTGGATATATCAAAGTAATTTGAACGGAGGACCGGAATGGTTTGGTCTTGGTTTGTGGCCAGCCTTAACCATTCTGCCATTGATTCTCTGGGGCTTAGGATGGAAAGGTTGGGCTATGTGGTTGGCAGCTCGGCGGGGAGAAACACCGTGGTTTATCGCCTTGCTCATCATCAACACAGCTGGTCTTTTGGAAATCTTCTACATTTTTGTGATTGCCAAAAGAAAAGATACGGAAGAAGAAGCATTGAAAGTAGTGCCAGAGGAACAGTCTAATAAATCATAAATCTATGAAAATTTTTGCTTTCATCGCGATAATAGTTGCGGCTATCGGTGTGTGGTATATCTGGGCGGCGATGCTAAATGGCGGTAGTAGTTTAGTCGATATAAATCCTGATCCATCACCGCAGGATATACGTTCTTTCGAGGATTGTGAGAAGGCTGGTTATCCGGTGATGGAAAGTTATCCTCGTCAGTGTGCCGTGCCAGACGGTCGCACTTATACAGAAGAAATTGTGGTTGAGGCCACTTATGAAAATGCCGATGAGGATATGATTGTAGTTGACCTACCTAATCCTGGCGCAGTGGTAGGGAAGGAATTTAAAGTAATTGGTGAGGCGCGCGGCAATTGGTTTTTTGAAGCGTCGTTTCCTGTAGAAGTTGTGGCGGATAACGGAACAGTGTTAGCGCGTACTTATGCCACAGCCGTCGGGGACTGGATGACAACTGAATTTGTAGATTTTACCTCTGATATCAAAGTTCCTGATTCATATATTGGCCCAGCTACTTTGATATTGCGAAAAGATAATCCTTCAGGTTTGCCAGAAAATGACGCGTCGGTTTCTTTCCCGATTGTGATTGAGTACTAATAGAGAGGTATTAAGGTGAAAAATTTATCGTTCAAAGCAAAGGTATGGCTGTGGCCTGGGGAATCAGCTAGTTGGCATTTCACATCAGTGCCTAAGGAAGAAAGTGTTAAGTTGCGTGAGAAGTATAAAGGGCTACACCGCGGCTGGAACTCTATTAAAGTACAAGCAAAGGTTGGAAAAACAGTATGGGAAACATCCATCTTTTTCGACAGTAAGAGTGCGCAGTATATGTTGCCGCTCAAAGCTTCTGTCCGTAAAGCGGAAGGGATATTTCACGGTGATCCAATTCAGGTTAAACTAAAGATTCTATAAATTGAAACTGTCAGATATGTTGAAGCCGGAAAATCGAACGGTTAAAGGATGGTCAGACTACGCCCTTTTGGACAGTGGTGAAGGAATGAAGTTGGAACGTTTTGGTGATCTCACTTTGGCGCGTCCAGACACCCAGGCGATTTGGCAAAAGCATTCTCCTAAAGAATGGCGTGAGGCCGACGCAACTTTCAGCTTGAAAGAAGGTAAGGGGCGATGGCAGAAAAAAGCATCCGCGCCGGAACGTGCTTTGATGAGCTTTGGCGATGTGCAGTTCAGTATTCGTCTTGGTAGCTTTAAACACATTGGTGTATTTCCTGAGCAAGCTGATAACTGGCGGTTCATCAAAGAACAAGTAGAAAAGCAGAAGGAGCCAAAGGTATTAAATCTTTTTGGTTATACCGGTGTAGCTACTTTGGTGGCAGCAAAAGCTGGCGCACACGTTACTCACGTTGATGCGTCTAAGCAATCTCTAGACTTGGCGAGTGCTAATGCTGGTTTATCGGAGTTGCCTAAAGATCGCGTGCGGTGGATTCCAGACGACGCTTTAGCATTTGTAAAGCGTGAGGCTCGACGCGGTACTCGTTACGACGGCATTGTACTCGATCCACCAGCCTTCGGCCGTGGCGCCAAGGGACAGGTGTGGCATATTGAGCAGGATCTACCAAAGCTTTTAGTTGTTCTCAAAGACCTGCTATCTGAAAAGCCCAGCTCGTTTTTGGTATTAAATGGGTATGCGGCCGGTTATAGCGCAACAACATTTTCTCAGCTAGTACTGGAACAGTTTCCGACTCTGAAGGGCACGTACGGCGAGCTACTACTGGCTGAAGAAAACGGAAATCGTCAGTTGCCGAGTGGTATCTATGTGCGTGGTCAGATATGAAGCGGAAAGTATTAGGAAAAACTTTTTCTGAAAGAGTAGTCGAACTAGCCTGTAGCGTGCCTTCAGGCCGAGTGACAACCTATGGTGACTTGGCGAGAGCGGCTGGCGGTACACCAATGACAGCACAGGGGATTTCGGGAATTTTAGGTAAGGCAGAAAAAAACGGTGTGAAAGGTATTCCTTGGCATCGGATTGTTTATAGTGACGGTCGAGTTTGGCTTGATGAAGAACATCGAGATGCTCGATTGAAGCTTTATAAAAAAGAAAAAATTAAACTTGATGAAAAGAATCGAGTGATTGATTTTGATTTAAAAAGGTTTTAACCTCGGTTTAATCGTGATAGGGTGTTTATAGAAGGACAGACTCGCTGTACTTCGCAAAAACCTGTACAAGGAGAATAGAAATGTTACCTGATTGGACAGGAAAGGCTGTGGCAGGTGCCGCAGTGGGCGCCGTAGCTGCTATGATCGTCGGCTTCGCGTGGGGTGGTTGGATGACCAGTGGGTCGGCTGCGACGATGGCGAAAGCCGAATCGCAGAAGGCAGTAGTTGCTGCCCTTACTCCGATCTGCGTCAAGCAGGCGGAAGTTGATCCGGAACGCACGGTGAAGCTCGCGGCGTTGGGCGCGTTATCTTCGTACCAGCGGAGCGACGAGCTCGTGAAGACCGGCTGGGCAACAATGCCTGGTCACGACAAGCCGGCCGACAGGGCCGTCATCTCAGCTTGTCTCAACGAACTGGCCAAGAGTCTGAAGTAGTTCAGACGAGAACACAATAGTGCGCCGTTCGGTTATACCGAACGGCGCATATTTTATTTGTATGGGTCCTTTTGAGCGTAAATGGAGACGGTGCGACGCTTGCGGGCTTTGCCGTGAGCGCGATGCTTGTGTGAACGGTATATCTTTTTGACGATGAATTTTTCGGACAGAAATTCAAGCAACTCATTTTCGCCATAGGCGTGTTCGGGCACACCGATCACTGGGTGGATGTAGCTTCCAGGTTCATTGGCTGGAAATTCTTTGAGTAATCGTATCGTGTGGAGGTCGTCGTCACGCAAGAAAGTTTTCATAAACAACCAACCACCTGGTCGTAAAACTCGATGTATTTCATTTCGTAGCACTTCGCGTTCGGACGCAACTAAAAAGTGCGATGTCATCATATCGAGAACAAGATCTTGCGAAGCGTCGGGAAGATCAATTGTTCCTGCAATACTGCGGGCCTCGTAAGTGATTGGCAGGCCTGAAGACAAGCGTTTAGCCTCAGCCACAGCCGCGGTTGAAAGGTCATAACCTACACCAGTGACGCCAAACTCACGTGCCAAAAAAATGAGGTTACGGCCGTTGCCGCTGCCTAGGTCTAGAGCCTTGGCGTGCTTATTTAATGCCAGCTCATTTTTTTGGCGCGAGAGCCAACGTGTAAATTTGGCAAAGTCCTCGCTCTCGTCTTCTGACAACGCCAAATGCTCCCCGCCAGAGGCGTACTCGCTGTCCCAGAAAGTAACACCGTGTTGCTTTCGCTTCTGTTTTCGTATGAAAGGTCTCTTGGCCATATAACAAGGCGAATCCTACCATATTATGCTAGGATTTGGCGGATGGAAATCTATATATATGGCCGCCATGCCGTCGAAGAGGCTTTACAGCGCCGGCCTGACATTGTGCTTGGTGTGCATTTGGCGAGCGCTATCGCTATCGACCCGGATTTGTTAGGTGAATACTTAAAGAAGGGAGGACGGGCTGATGACCTGACTAAGCGCGCATTATCGGAGATTCCTAAAGATGCCGCGCACCAGGGAGCAGTGGCTCGCCTCAATATCGATAAATTCCTTATACCTTTTAAGGAGTTTAAGAATGATTTTGTCCCGACCCAGGACACCTCGATCATTGTGTTGGGTGAATTGACTGATCCACATAACGTTGGCGCGATTATTCGTTCCGCCGCCGCATTCGGCGTTAGTGCTGTGTTGATACCAGAGCACCGTCAGGCTCCGATTAACGGTACGGTTATAAAGGTATCAACCGGCACCGCTTTTAGTATCCCGCTCGTTTTGGTTGGCAATGTGAACAGCGCACTTCGTGATCTCAAAGATAAAGGTTGCTGGGTCTATGGGCTCGATATGGAAGGAGACGCTCCTTTACCAACTGAAGATTTCCGCCGGCCAAGTGTCTTTGTGGTAGGCAATGAAGGCAAGGGAATCCGTGAAAAGACAGTTGCATTGTGCGATTCAATTTTGACCATCCCTATTCATTCACGAGCGGAGTCATTAAACGCCGCAGCCGCAGCCGCGACAGTTATGTACGCCTGGAGTGCTCGACACCCTGATGCTGTTAAGAAATAAGTTATAATATTTGTCATTATGCTAAAGAAACATTTTTGGAAGATCGCCGCTCTTATTGCTGTTTTGGCTTTAGGCGGAGCAATTTATTACTCAAAACAAGCCTCAGAGAAAGCCAATGAAGGGGTAACTATTTCTTCTCACATCAAAGGCAATCCGGAAGCAAGAGTTGAACTTGTTGAGTATAGTGACTTTCAGTGTCCAGCCTGCGCTCAGTTCTATCCTTATGTAAAAGACTTGCTGGACGAACACGGATCATCAATACGTTTTGAATACCGACACTTCCCGCTGGTGACAGTTCACCCCGTAGCTATCCCGGCAGCACGTGCCGCCGAAGCCGCCAGTCAGCAAGGCAAGTTTTGGGAAATGCATGACAAGTTGTTTGAAAACCAAAGTGCTTGGAGTAAGGCAAGTAATGCAAACGCACTTTTTGTTCAGTATGCCGAAGAACTTGATCTTGACGTCTCGTTATTCAAGAGTCATATGAACGCTTCACTAATCGACGAAGCTATCAGCAAGAGCTTTGAGGACGCACGCACTCGCGGTTTCTCCGGTACTCCTACCTTCCTCCTAAACGGAGAACTGATGCAGTTCACAACCTTCGACGAATTCCGAACAGCTATCGAGGAAGCAATTGCAGAGGCTTCATAGAGGTTTTTAGACTTTCAAAGAAAGCGTGTCCTAATGCGGGTGGAGTACAAGACCGTGTTAGGATTTTGCACACTTTAGCTATTGAACTATATGCCCAAGGCCAAAAAGAACATCATAGCCTATGTCTCCAGAGTGCCGTTGGAAGCGGTCGTCGATATTCGTGCTTGGGAAAAAGAAACCGGCGAGAAGTATCGGATAATGCTGATAGAGAATTCAGTCCGCAAATTAACCAAAAGGCAAAGCGGGGCTTCGCTATCAGGCGTTGATATCGTTTTATCTTTAGACTTTGACAGCGAGGATTCTTTGCAGGAAGGTATTGCTCCTTATCAAGATCAGCTTTGTGCCATTTCGAGTCGAGTCGAGTCGTATTTGGCTGATTTCATAAAGATAATCCCCTTCGTACCGTATCTACATACACCAACACCTGAGTCTCTAAAGTGGGCTAGTGACAAACGCTTAATGCGTCGTCATTTCAAGATTGCCGATTCATCCCTTTCACCAAAATATACTTTGGTTAAAAGCGCGGAAGATGCGGAGTTGGATAGGGTTATTAATAAGGTTGGCTTGCCACTTATTGTAAAACCCACCAACTTAGCTCAGAGCTTGCTGATCACTGTATGTCACCATCGTGATGAACTGCGAAAAGCTGTAAAGGACATACTTAAAAATATCGACAAGGTGTACGAAGAAAACGGTCGTACCGAAAAACCACGTGTTATTGCCGAGCATTATATGGAGGGCCTGCAGTATTCTATTGATGCGTACGTATCGGCTCGCGGAAAGGTTATTTGTTGCCCTCTGGTAAGACAAAAGACCGGTCACGATATAGGCCGTGATGATTTCTTTGGTTATTTGCAGTCAACTCCAACTGCTCTATCTTCTGCGACTGTCAACAAAGCGGAAGATGTTGTCCGAAGAGGAGTTTATGCTCTTGGTCTTCGCAATACCACCGTGCACGTAGAGTTGATGAGGATAGATAACGATTGGAAAATTATAGAAATTGGCGCACGTATAGGTGGTTTTCGGCCGCAGCTGCACCGACTCTCTTGTGGTATCAATCACGGCATGAACGACATCTTAGTTAGAATGGGTAAACCACCAGTGGTACCTCGTCGTTGCAAGCGTTTCTCTGCAGCAATCAAATACTATGCGAAAGAGGAGGGTGAAATAGTCAGTATTCTTGGTTTGAAGAAAATTGAAAAGCTGAACTCCTTTCACCAGATAGAAATGCGTAAAAAGCGTGGAGATAAAAGTGTGTTTGCCAAAAACGGCGGCGGCGCCATATTTGTCCTATATTTGGTTAATGACAGCCGCGCGGAACTTCTAGCTGATATTCGTCGCGTTGAAGCAACAGTGAAAGTGGAAGTAGATTAGTTTTACTCGTATCCATTATTTATGAAAATCGCACTAGTTGCTGCTCGTCCGATATTCGAAATCAAAGAACTTCACAAAGAGTTGTCTTCGCGTGGACACGAAGTGGTCATGTGGCCTTTGGATGATCTGACACCGGAACAATTTGTAAATGGAAGCCTAGTTGAGGCCTGGAGCGGATTTGATTTGATCTATTACCGGTCGGGGATGTCAGACGCAGGAATCGAGATGTTGCCACGTCTTCTTGGAGACAGGCCAGATCGACTCGTAAACCAGGTGTTCATAAAGTACCCTTTATCTCGACATAAAATTTACCAAGCGTTTGCAGCGATAGAGGGAGGTCTGCCTGTACCACCAATGTTTATAGGGCGTAATGTTCCATTCGCCAAGCTGACAGCCGAACTAGGATTACCTTTCATTGTTAAGGGTGCGCAAGGGATACAAGGTAACAGAGTATTCTTGGCTTCTGATGAACAAAACTATACGACTTTACTTGAAACTGTCGAAGGTGATGTTTTGATGCAAAAGTTCATCCCTAATAATGGTGACTATCGAGTCTTTACAATCGGAGGAGAAGTCTATCAGATATTTAAACGGGTAGCAGAGAACGGAAGTTTCAAAAACAACATGTCACTTGGTGCTAAAGGTGAACCAGTGGTTGACCTTGAACTGCGAGAGCGACTTGGCAACATAGCGACCAAGATTGTACGTGCTCTAAATATCGAAATCGGCGGCGTCGATATCATCGAGTCCGCAGTTGATGGAAACTTGTTCTTCTTGGAGGTTAATGTGAACCCAGGTTGGGCTGGGCTTGATTCTACACTAGGTACAAATACCGCTTCAGCTATTGCTGACTATTTTGAATCTCGCATCAAATCATCTAGTACTGCTACGCTGTAGGTTTTCTCTAGATCAAAGCCAACAAAAGGATTAAATATATCCATCTGTGGTGCCTTGTTAACTTCAAACACTAAAGGTCCACGCGGAGAACGGACCAGATCTACACCAGCTAGACGCAACTGTGCTATCTCCGCTGCTTTGATGCATATATCGCGCTCTTGCTCGGAGATCTCTGCCTTTTCACCCTGACCGCCTTGTGAGAGGTTGTTATAGAAGCCATCTGCGCTACTTCTCCTTACAGCGGCTATTACCTTTCCATCCAATACGAAGACGCGTAAGTCGTAATCGTTTTCTATGTACTCCTGAATAAGTGTAAGGTTGTCGTCGGTTCCTAGTTTTTCTTCGAGCTCAGCCAGAGTATTAACTTTCCAAACCTGCTTACCTTTCGAGCCGGTTTTTTTGATCACAGAAGGGAAGGTCAGATGAGTGGAGAGAAACTGCTGGTTTACTTTGTATGAGTGATTTGTCAATAAGATTGACTTCGGTACTTGTATGCCTGAAAGGGGTAGAAGGACACCGATTGTCATTTTGTCGGCAGTCTTGTCCGAAAGCAGATTTGCGTTGTCGATATAAGCAGGAGCTTGTTTGCTGAGGATTGTAGCAATCAGATAGGTTCGATAAGTGTCCTGATTGGTTCGTCTAAATACAAAACCGGTGTCTTTAGTGACTAAGGGAAGGTTGTTGTAGATGACGGAGACAGCCTTATTGTCCTCATTATGACCAATAGTTATAAGACAGTCTTTAGTGTCGATGTTCTCTGTAGTCAGACTCCGGGCAGCGGCTGCTTCGTGAAAAGTAGAAATGAAATGTTCCAGGTCACCGGCGTTCAATACAACTATTTGTTTCAACATAATGGTCAAATCTTATGTTTATTATGAAGGATGGTCAATCTTTTGTTATAATAGCCATATGATACGCACGCGTGATTTTTTGCTGTTTGGAGCAGTCGTGCTCTTTCTTTTTACTGGCCTAAGCGTGACTGTGTTGATGGATGCATGGCAGGAAGGAGGTCAATTGGCTACTGTGGTTGAATTTGAACGACCTAAGGAAGTTGCGGGCGCTGAGGCAGAAGATCAAGTTAAAGACTACGAAGGCAATGCTGAACGTTTACGGGGCAAAATTGCACAAGGGGAAGGTATCGTAGCAGGCGGTCCGGTGTTTACATCGGTCGATGACTTGATGGCTGCGTCCAGCACGACAATTACCGATCAGACTGCGCCGACTTCAATTTTGATCGGACAAACAATGGATGGTTCACCTTTATCGAGCGATGAGCTTTGGCGCTATGTGGGTTTTACACAAACCGATCAAATTGGTGTTGCGATAAATGGTTACCCGATCTTCGGTTCTCATTCGAACGTGGCAGTACTTGATGCTTGCGGGGGAGTTGATGAGGGATCAGGTTATCGTTACTACATACAGCCGGGCAAAGAGGTTGCTGAGGGGTGCTTTGTGAAGTAATATCCCAGATTGATTTAGTATTGTAAATGTGTTATAATACAGAAAGTCTGCACGCAGGAGGAAAAATTGGATTGGATCAATGTACGTCCACTGAGCAAGCCTGAAAAATTGGCTGACGTCGCAATGGCTCCGTTGATGCGAGTCATTTCTGGAGCACCCAGTGAAGTTCCCCAAAGTACGCATCGTTGGAACAATGCAAAGCTAGATGCTGAGATTTGTTCCAGTTTTCGTGATGATTGTATGGTCGAGATCGCTGGTGACCCGGCCGCCAAGAGAATGTGGTACGGCTCACTCCCTCTTTTTCATTTACCCATTCTGGGTGGATGGAAAAGATATGTTGTACTTCAGTCAGAAAGACCACACATCAAATGGTATGTGGGCTGGATAACACAGGAAGTTTGCGGCTACTCGAGAATACCGAGTCTAGGAGCAACGCGATCATTGATTGGACCGGGGAATGTGAAATTCTTTGGTCTGAACGCCGCTGGTCTCCAGATACCAATCCGCATGGTCGGTGAGGGAAAGATCGGCGACGGTGGGGAGTGGCGGAATTTGCCGCTACGCTGAGGTTGGGGCGCGAGAAAATACTCGCGCCCTTTTACGTATCAGGCATCTGCTATAATTTTGCTATGCAAAGTAAGCGAATTTTTCCGGAAGGCTTTTATTGGGGTTCTGCAACATCAAGTTTTCAGACAGAGGGTGGCGTGGAAAATATGGACTGGGCCAAAGGCGCAAAGGAGGGCCGAGTACCAATGATTGGACGTGCTTGTGATTTCTACAATCGTTATGAAAGTGATTTTGATATCGTAAAGGAGCTTGGGCATAACTGTCATCGTATTTCCATAGAGTGGGCTCGAGTCGAGCCAGAGGAGGGAAAATTTGACGAAAATGAAATTCAGCACTATTTGAAAGTGTTGGCCGCAATGCGAGAGCGTCGTATTAAACCTTTTATAACCATTTGGCATTTTTCACTACCGCTTTGGTTTTCTGAGAGTGGCGGTTTTGAACGCAGTGATTCTCCTGAGATTTTTGCTCGTTTTTGCGGTTATGTAGCCAAAAAGCTTGGCAATGACTGTCGCCATTTTTCTACCATCAATGAACCCACTGTTTTAGCCAGCAATGGTTGGGTGCGTGGTACCTGGCCGCCATTTAAGGAAGTGCCAGGTATGGGTTGGGCATTATCTAATGTTCCTGGACATCAAGAAAACAAAAAAGATAAGGGCTGGCGAAATTTGTTTTTATACTTGCGTGTGCTCAAAAATCTTGCCCGTGCCCATAACGCCGCTTACGACGCAATAAAGAAAAATGCTTTCGGCGCTGAAGTGAGTATTGTGCATCACATTATCCTTTTTCATGCCAATTGGAATCCGATAAATAAATTCAAAGCTTGGTTTATGAATTGGTTTTGGACGCACCGCTTTATTAAGCAAGTGTACAAAAAATGCGATTCAATCGGTGTTAACTATTACTTACACAAGAAGTTTGGAGGCACAGAAACTTACGCCAAGACTGATATGAATTGGGATGTCTACCCTGAAGGTTTGTGTGGCGCACTAAAGATGGTTGGTAGATACGGAAAACCGCTTTGGGTGGCGGAGGCTGGAGTGGCTGATGCTGATGACGATATTCGCGGTGACTACATCAAGGGTTTAGTGAGCTGTATGTATACCGCAATTGAACAAGGTGTCGATCTACGCGGCTATATGTACTGGTCTCTTCTTGATAACTACGAATTGGCACACGGATACGACAAGCGTTTTGGTCTAGTTGAAATTGATTACGATACTTTGGAGCGAAAGATTCGTCCGTCTGCATATGTGTACAAGCAGATAATTGAGAACAACGGGTTGGTAGAATAGATCTAAATGTCTTGGATTCTTCTTGCGACCAGCGCGCAGTTTATAAACGCGGTTGTTGCTGTTGCAGATAAATACTTAGTGTCGGACGAGAAGCGGATGCCTCGGCCGTTTGTTTATGCTTTTTACACCTGTCTAGTGACGGGGTTTTGGCTTGTCATTTATCTTTTTGGGTTTATACCGGGCTTGTCGGCGTTAGGAGTGCCTAGTTTTTCCAACATCAAAATTCCTACCCTAGAGGTAGTGGCGCTTTCTTTCTTTGCAGCGTACACATTCTTCATTGCTGTCGTGTCTCTGTACGGTAGTTTGAAACGGGCAGACACTTCTGATGTGATGCCGGTAATTGGTGCTATATCTGCCGCTGCCTCTTTTGGCCTGACTTATATCTTCTGGGAGGTCAGCTATTCGCCAAATTTTATTTGGGGCATAGTGCTATTAGCGACAGGCACTTTTGCTGTTTCTAGTATTCGCTTTTCTACCAATATCGCTCTGGCGGCCATTCATAGCGGTTTATTTTTTGCACTCCACTACATTGCAATGAAAGGGTTGTTTGAAACGAGCAATTTTGATAACGGATTTTTCTGGTCTCGGGTGGCGTTAGTACTGTTCGCCCTATCTTGGCTCTTGGTACCTAATTATCTAGAGCTTATAAAAGAACAAAACCAGAAGACAAGCAAACGCACGGGGATGTTGGTGTTTGGTACCAAGATTCTTGCTGGCGTGGCTGCATTTATGATTCTTAAAGCAACTGATCTGGGTGACGTGGCCGTTGTACAGGCTTTGGATGGCGTGAAATTTGTATTTATCCTGTTCATTACTTTCTTCTTGGGACGATGGCTTCCGGAGTCTGTTGGTGAACGCTACAGTGACTCCAAAACATTAGTACAAAAATTTGTTTACGTTACCATTATCTGTCTAGGGTTTACTCTTTTGTTTTTATAAACAATGAAGAAAAACAAAAAAACTAATAAATGGTTCTGGTGGATTGCGGTTCCGGTTTTGGTACTCGCCTTGATAGCCGTGTTTGTATGGTGGTTATCAGAGAAGCCAGTGCCTAAAAAAATAGTGTACGGAATGTCGTTTAATACACTTTACGCCAGAGAGCTCAATCTGGATTGGCGAGAAGTTTACGACGCTATTCTTGATGATCTTGGAGTGCGCCATCTTCGTTTGGCCGCGCATTGGCCGATGGTTGAACCCTCGCCTGGAGTTTATAACTGGACGGAACTTGATTACCAGATTGAGAAAGCGGAGGCAGTAAATGCCGATGTGATTTTTGCTGTTGGTCGTCGTTTGCCGCGCTGGCCAGAATGCCATGTACCGGAATGGGGTACTAATTTATCCTGGGATGAGCAAAAGGAAGAAATCCGTGAATATCTCAAAGCGGTTGTAGAACGATATAAAGACAGCCCGGCCATTGTGTATTGGCAAGTAGAAAACGAACCTTATCTAGAAGTGTTTGCAAAAGAACACTGTAATGAATTGGACGAAGAATTTCTAATTGAAGAAATTAAACTTGTCCGCGCACTTGATCCGACTAGACCGGTCCTCGTGACTGATAGTGGTAACTTAGGTTTATGGGCAGATGCGTACAAACATGGTGATGCTTTTGGGACGAGTGTCTATGTTTATTTTTGGAATCCGGAGCTAGGTCAGTTCAAAACAGCGTTGCCGCCGTGGTTTTATCGAGTAAAAGAAAATTTCATTAAACTTTTCTACGGTGATAAGCCGACTTTTCTAATCGAATTATCTGCCGAACCGTGGTTGGTGGAGCCGATAACGAATGTCGATTTGGAGACTCAATATTCCCGAATGGATCTAAGTAAAATTAATGAGATCATTGATTATGCAAGGGAAACCCGTTACGATAAACAATATCTATGGGGAGCCGAATGGTGGTACTGGCTTAAGGTTCAGGGGCATACAGAAATTTGGGATAGAGGAAAAGAGTTGTATAAATAATTAAAAGCAGAAATTTAAAATGAAAAACCAAACTTTAAGATTTGCACTAGCGGGCGGCAGTATTTGCCTGTCGATCGGTATAGTGGCCGCTTTTATGCTGGCCATTGTTCCACTTTACGCGTCAGCCGAGACAGTGGTTCGTACTGGTGGAGATGTATCAATAAACGCCGGGCAAGTTGTAGAGAATGATTTTTATGCAGCAGGCGGAGGAGTCGTGCATTCTGGTGAAGTGCAAGGTGATATGTATGTTGCCGCTGGTTCGGTCACAGTGAATGGCGAGGTTGGTGAGGACTTGACGGTGCTCGGCGGAACGATAAACGTACATAACACTATCGGTGACGACTTGCGAGTAGTAGGCGGAGAAGCTGTTATTGCTGGAGAAGTTAAGGACGACGTTTTTGTTCTGGGTGGCAAATTACACATCCTATCTACAGCTAAGATTGGCGGTAATGTTTATTTCTATGGTGGGGAAGCAGTGATAGATGGTGAAGTATTGGGTACTGTAATGGGTCACGCAGAGCGCTTCACTATCAATTCTGCTGTTAGTGGCGTTGATGTGGTTGGCGTTTTAGAGTTGCAGGACAATGCTTCAGTTAAAGGCGATGTTCGCTACCAAAGTGAAAAGGAAATTACTCGTTCACAGAGTGCAGCAGTATCAGGACAGATAGTTCGTGGAGACGCTGCTGATGCGGAAAGTAGTAAGAAAAGTAATTTTGGTTTGTTTGCTTTGTTGGCATGGTTTTTCACAACACTTTGTTTGTTTTTCTTGTTCCGAGGTAAGCTCGAACAACTTTGGCGTCGTCTTCGACGAGAGCCAGCAAAAAGTGGCATCTTTGGTTTGGTCGCCATTATCGCTGGGCCGATCCTAACCTTTATTTTATTTGTGACTGTTTTAGGTGCTTGGCTCGGCTTACTTACTTTGATAGCACTGACCGCATTAATACTTGTAGGTATGCTGTTGTTGCCAATAATGTTGGGCCGACTAACTGTTTCGATTTTCCCACAATGGGACAAAATGAATTTTGGTACGGTTTTGGTTGGTTTTATTGGTACCGCTCTTCTTTGCTCTTTGCCTTGGTTTGGAGGGTTGTTGATCTTCGCAGCTCTAGTGATAACTATGGGCGGCTTATTGCTTGTTGTGTATCGGGGCATTAAAGACCAGTTTTAGGAAGGACTGAGTGAATTGGTATCAGGTTGTTAAAGTAGCATTGACTTTAGTCATTTTTTGATTTAGTGTTCGTTACAGACCATTCCATGAGGAGTGGCAAATGCACCTAGAAAAGGAGAATATCAATGGGGATACTTATTAGGAGGTCAGATGGACTTCGGATTCGTGTGACCGGCACCGGCGTGGATGGTGACCCGATCGGTGAGGTTATCGACGATCAGGACAGCATCGTCACGGTCCGTCGCCTCAACTTGGCCGAAAGGGACGCCTACTACCGCGCCCAGAAAAGCGGGAAGATAGAAGTTGCGGTTATCAAACACCACAACGGCGTCATCAAGACTCAGCGCTACTGGAGCCCGAGCAGCGGGAAACGTTCCGTTGCTCCGCAGAGATCTTCTCTGCGGAGCAACAAATCCTCGACCACTTACAGGGTCGTCGAGATCGAAAGCCAGTTTTCTGTGCGGATCGGCACCAAGCACTTGGACTTTCCGAAGGGTCTCTATTGATCTGATTCCAAGCTTACTGAGGTAAGCGCAAAGCCATTCGGTTTTTGCTACAATTATTGTATGCAGAAACCGGTGGCTTTTTTTGATATAGATGGAACGGTCTTTCGCTCAAGCTTATTAATTGAGTTGGTAGAGAAGCTGGTAGAACATAAAATCTTTCCGGCCGAGGCCGAGGAATATTATTTAGAGGCTAAACAGAACTGGATTGATCGTGAAGGCGACTACGAAACATACATTGATGCAGTTGTAGAGTCTTTTCGGCATAATATCAAAGGCGTTTTTTATGGTGACTTGGCAGACATAGGTCGCGAAGTCGTTTCACTTCATAGTAAACGCGTTTACCGCTATACTCGTGACTTAATCGCTTCACTTAAAAGGGAAGGTTACTACTTAGTTGCTATATCGCAGTCGCCAAAAACTGTGCTGGATGAGTTTTGTCGTCAGTACGGTTTTGATAAGGTCTATGGCCGCATTTATGAAATTGGTCCACAGGATCGCTTTACCGGCGTGGTAGAAGGCGAGCATTTGATTGCCAACAAAGCCAATATAGTAGCCCGTGTTTTAAGTGAAGAAGGATTAACAGACAAAGGCTCAATTGGAGTTGGAGATACTGAAGGTGATATGTCTTTGCTTGAAGCTGTAGAAAATCCGATTTGTTTCAATCCCAACCAAACGCTTTTCACTCACGCAAAACGTCGCAACTGGAAAGTTGTAGTGGAAAGAAAGGACGTGATTTATGAACTATAGTTTACAATTAGTTCTATGGAGATCGATAGGCACCAGAAACATAAATCGCAGGCAGGAATGAAGTCGTTGCCGGCCCGTACCTACATCATCAGGACTCTGACTGCTAATGATGTGGCATTCTGGGGCGCGGATGCATTTGTGTCAGTAGCACTGGCCCTGTTTGTAGTTTCTTTTATTGAAGGCGCAACAATACTTAATGTTGGTGTTGCTTTGATGATACATCGAGTGGTTGGAGCGTTTGCAGCGATTCCGATCGGGCGTTGGTTTGATAAACATAAAGGTCATCTGGACGAAGTCTGGGGCTTGTCTATTGCGTGTATGTTAGGTGGCTTCACTTACGTACTGCTTAGTTTTTCTACAGCGGTTTGGCAACTGTACGTAGCGATGTTCTTTTTGGGCATTTTTGCGGTCGTCAATCTTGCCTCTTGGCGCATTCTTTTTTATAGCAACGTCGATAGTGATCAATTTGGACAAACAGTAGGTATTTATCAGACGATGTATTCCTTTGGCATTGGTCTTTTTTTGGTGATTGGAGGTTTTACCGGGGAACGTTTCGGCTACGACACTGTACTGCTTGTGGGCGGATTGTTAATGGTTTTTGGCAGCACCTTGCCACTTCTGATCAGGGGATATTTCGATGAAGGAAACAAGAGTCATCGTCGGTCGAAGCGTTTAAAGTAATTTCATTTTGCCAGTGGCATTAATTGCATCCAACAATGAACCTACTCAACTTACGACAATCTGCAAAAGGCTTCACTTTGATCGAATTGCTGGTGGTTATTGCAATTATTGGCATCTTAGCGAGTGTGGTAGTAGCGAGTCTTAGTACTGCCAGAGCAAAAAGTCGAGATGCCTGGAAGAAGAGCCAGCTTAAAACCATGCAAACTGCATTGGAGTTGTATTTTACTGACAACGGTCGTTATCCTGCGGGTGGTTGCGACAACGGTTCATGGTCACGATCTTCTGATTGTCCGACAACATATATAACCGGTTTATCTTCTCAAATGTCTACGTTGCCTACTGGTCTGCAAACCGGCCACTCTTTCTTGTACTCTGCGCGTGCCAGCGACAATTATCAGAGCTATAAGTTGATGTACAGTCTTCCAGAAACAGAAACAGTTGATGGATCGCATCCTTTGGCTCGTTGTTCAAGTTCCTGCGCCGCAGGCACGTGGTGTATAACCACTGGTCTTTCTAGTAACCCGAGTTACTACGCAGTCGCAGCTGGAACAAATGCTGCTTGTAACTACTAAGGTTCAAAAAAGCCGCCGCGTCTGACGCGGCGGCTTTTTATTTGTTTAAATTTAGATACCAATCAGTACTGGAATCACCATCGGAGTCTTGTTGGTCTTTTGCATTAGGAAGCCAGAAACAGTGTTGGAAAGTTCATCCTTCACATAATCTAGATCAAGAGGATGCATTTTCTCAGTATGCTTCTCAACAGTTTTTTTGATGAGAATGCGGGCTTCTGATAGTAGCTGTTGGTTCTCACGCAAGTAAACGAAGCCACGAGAAATAATGTCAGGCGACTTACGCAGCTTTCCGTTCTTGGTATTGACGGTCGCGATGATAACGAACATACCGTCTTCAGCGAGTGTCTGGCGGTCACGCAGCACCACTTCCTGCTTGGTGCCCACTGTGAAGCCATCTACCATCACAAGTTCGGTAGGGGCCTTTGCTTTTTGTACGGTCATCTCACCATTCTTGAAGTCGATTAGGAAGCCGTTGTCTGGTACCACAATGTTTTCGCGAGGGAAACCGTTTTCGATTGCCGTATACATATGGCTCTTCAAGTGGTAATGGTGGCCGTGTACTGGGATCAAGAATTTCGGACGAATCGCCTGACGTACCCAATTTAGTTCACCAGCATTACCGTGGCCAGAGGAGTGCACTGCCGCGCTGCGGTAGTTGATAACCTTCACATTCTTGCGGTAGATATTGTCCTTTAATTTCTGAACAGCAATCTCGTTACCGGGAATCACCGATGAAGACAACACAATAGTGTCGCGTTCAGTTAGTGTGATCTGCTTATGCTTATCGGTTGCGATTCGCATCAGAGCAGCAAATTCCTCACCCTGCGCACCAGTGGAAAGGATAACGATGCGATCTGATGGGTAGTCGCCCATATCACCAGCATTGATAAATATTTTATCGTCAACTTCCAATAGTTTTGCTGTCCGAGCGATGTCTATGTTGGTTTTGATACTGCGACCTTCCAGTACGACTTTTTTGCCGTATTTCTCGCAGGATTTTATGATCGAAGTTAGTCGCTCAAATTGTGAAGCAAACGTACCAATGATCATACGGCCGGTACTGTTTTTGATGATGGCATCAAGATTTGAAAGAACCAAACCTTCCGATGCAGAAAATCCCTCACGGTCAGCATTGGTCGAGTCACAAATCAAAACTAGGTTGTTGTTTTTGCCCATCTTCTCCCAGCTCTCACGTTCATCCAAATCCACTTCACCATCTTCATGAGTAAGGCGGATGTCACCAGTGATTACAATATCGCCCTGGTTGGTCTCCACAGATACTCCCATCGCGTCAGGAATTGAGTGAGTGACAGGGAAGGTTTTGATTCTCATCTTGCCAACAGTGAAAGAATCACCCTCTTTGACAACGTGCATATCAACAGGGTCTAGATGAGGAAATTCTTCTTGACGCTTCTTGATCATTAGTGAGGTCAAGTACTGGGTGTAAATTGGCGGGTTACCAATACGTTCCATTACAAATGGAATACCACCGATGTGATCGAGGTGTCCGTGAGTGACTACTAGAGCTCGGATCTTATGCTTTCGTTCCTCGACATACTGAGTATTAGGCAAGATGTAGTTGATACCTGGAGCGTTAGATTCTTCGGATACGAATTGAAAACCAATGTCGAAAATAACCATGTCGTCCTTTGTTTCAACCACTGTCATGTTACGACCGATTTCTTCAACGCCGCTCATCGGAATCACACGTACAGTCTCGTCATCAGTAATTTCTGGCAGGCGAGGAGATTTCTCGTCAGTGACAGAAATACGGTGTTGAAGAGCCGGCGCTTTGTTGGAGCGGCGTTTGTTCGCAAAGCGAGAAGGACGGCGAGAGCCACCGCGTCGCTCGCCGGCACTGTCATTGGTGCGGCCAGCAGGGCGGGGTGCGGCGCTTTTTGTTTCTGTGCTGACACCAGTAGCACTACCTGTGCCTGTACCAGCTACATTGTTGCGGGAGGGCGCACCACGATAGTTACTGCGTGAGCCAAAACGGGTTCGGCTTCCGCCGCTACCACCAAATGGACGTCGGCGACTACCGCCTGTGGCCTTTGGTCCATTATTTTGATTATTATCCATATTAGTTAGTTAAATTTTTAATTAAGTTGATTTTCAATAAGTTAGTTTTGCTCGGTAAAAAATGGCCAAACTCCATTCTCGTTGGTGTACCATTTTGTTACGTTGGCGAATCGTTCGCTCGGTCGCTGCAATCGTTTCATCTCCGTAGTCTTGATGCGAGAACTTACAACGTATTCAAAAGAGGGAGCAAATAAGAAGGTGGCCGGTTGTTCATTGGCGATCTCGGTAGCAAAGCGTCCTAATAGATCGTTGCGTGAATCGCTGGATGTGGCAGTACGTAGTTCTGCTACTAGTTGATCAACTGCGATGTTGGCGTAAAGAGAGACGTTCAGTCCTGGGTCTTCTCTTTGTGATGAGTGCCAAAACGGATAGAGATCAAGCGAGCGTCCAATGTCAGCTCCGAAAAGCAAAACCTGATAGTCACGTGGTCGAATGATAGTTTGCACTAGGTCACTCTGTTCGTATAGTTCCACTGATACATCTACTCCTAGTTCCTGCCAGACCCTTGTCAGATAGCTGCTAACCGTTTCGAAAAGCAGACTGTTTCCTGAACGCATAGTCAATGTTAGCGGAGTGTCGATGTCGTCGATATTCTTTTCATAGCGGCCGTTTTCACCGATTGACCAACCGCCAGCTTCAAGGATTTGTCGAGCGGCCTGTATACGTTCTTCTTCTGTGGAATAACCTGATTCCGTCTCTGGTATATCAGTGAAGTCAGGAGGAAGAGGAGAGTTGGCGACTCGGCCATAACCGTTCACAGCAAGCTTGAGTAACTCGTTGCGGTCAACCACTACAGATAGTGCTTCACGAACCGCCTTGTCTCGCAGGGCAGAGTTTTTGTTCTGGTTATAAAAAACTGAAAAGATGCGCGGAAGTGGTTCGCTGATGAAATTAAAATCAGCTCGGGGTACCTCTGGAAGCCAACGTTCCGTCAGAGCCGCAGTGGCGTTGATCTCGCCTTCTTTAAGTGCATTTAAAATTGCTTCTTCGTTTTGATAGAAACGAATAGTTATATGATTGAGATTGGTTTTCTCATTGTAGTGCGGCGATACGCGTAGCTTGTATTCAGATACCAATCCGGCTGGATTACGGCCGATTTCTTCAACTTCGTAAGGACCGCTACCAATTGGCTCGATATTGCGTTGGCTGAATGGCAACTCTTCATCAGACAATGTCTCCCAGATGTGTTTTGGCAAGATGCCAACAGTTAGGTTTTCTGCGAACGGCGCATAGGGGTTTTCCAACACAAAGTTTATTTCGTGTCGCCCAATTAGTTCTACCGTCACGCCGCTCCAGTTGCCCAAAAGCGGGGATTTCAAACTAGGATTCTGAATTAAGGCCACTGTGTAAGCGACGTCTTCAGCCGTTACTGATGAACCGTCATGCCATTTGCGATCTTGGCGCAAAATAACGTTATAGACCCTTCCATCATCTGAGACTGTGACTGACTCAGCCAAATCATTCTCGAACTCACCCGTTGGAGACAGCTTTAGGATTCCGCTGTAAGTGAGCGCGACTAAGTCATGATCAGCGCGGGTAATTGCAAGGACAGGATTAATGAAACGCGGACTACCTACAGAGCCTTCTACCAAACGTCCACCATCTTCGGGAACGCTCACCAAAAAGGACCGGTTGAGAGAAACAACGTTGATGATAAGTGAGACAAAAAAGATCAGAAATAACGCACCGAAAATTAGTCGGTCGAAAGGTCTTAGTTGGTCAAGATAGTTGAACCAGCGGTCCAACCAGCTTGAGCGAGGGAGTAGGGGCAGGCTCATTTAAGTAAGCGAAGTTGTTAACAAAACCCGTTTAGGGTCAATACAATACATTCCAAGGAAATTCGACCGTCTGCCGAAGGGAAATTGGTCTAGAAGGCTATGTTGAGGAGTGCGGAAAGCACAAACAAAACCGCCAAGACTATGGTAAGACGGAAAAGGAAAAGTTCACTGCCGCGGCGCTTATGAAAAGCCGCAGAGAAATTATCACCTCCAAAAGCTCCGCCCAAGCTCGATCCGCGTTGCTGCAATAGAATAGTTGCAATCAATAATACGGAGAGAGCGATCTGGATGTAAGGCAGTACCGGAAGTACGACTGATCGGACGAATTCCATGTCGTTGACAACGATATCATAGCGACTTAAAAACGGCAAACGAACAAGGGGTGGTCAAAATATACCCGGAAATATTGAGATCGTTGAGAGTTTATACAGTTTCAACTATAATCAGTGCGCTACGGTGGAGTGTGTCCGAAATGTCTTGGTCTACCGAGTATTAAAATTAAAACTTTTTTATCTATGTCAGAAATCAATCTCAAGCCACTCGCTGATCGTGTTGTGGTCCGTCCGCTGACCGATGAAGAAGCGGGAAACGTGTCTGCATCCGGAATCATTATTCCTGATACTGCAAAGGAGGAAAAACCAGAGCAGGGTGTGGTAATGGCAGTAGGTGCTGGTAAGTGGGACGAAGATGGCGAAAAGCGTTTGCCACTCGATGTAAAGGTGGGTGACCGGATAGTGTTTTCGAAGTATGGCTACGACGAAGTGAAGTTGAGCGGTGAAAAGTACTATATTCTGTCTGAAACAAGTATCTTAGCGATTATTAACTAGACCTGAAAGTAAAACCAAATAAAAAATATGGCAAAGCAGGTTATTTTCGATGAAGAGGTAAAGAAGAAGCTCAAGGCTGGTGTTGATACTGTCGCCAATGCTGTGAAAGTAACACTGGGTCCGCGCGGCCGTAATGTGGTTCTTGATAAAGGTTATGGCGGCCCTACTATCACGAACGATGGTGTTTCGATTGCTAAAGAGATCACTCTCCGCGACAAATTTGAAAATATGGGTGCGGAGATTGTGAAGGAAGTTGCCAACAAGACCAATGAACAAGCTGGCGACGGTACTACTACTGCTACTGTTCTGACTCAGGCATTGGTACACGAAGGTCTGCGGCAGACTTCGATGGGCCTTAATTCAATGGCGGTTCGTCATGGAATGGAGCATGCGGCCGCTGACGTGGTAGAGACTTTGCGTAAGATGGCGACGCAGGTTTCAAATTCCGACGAGATCAAACAAGTCGCTACCATCTCAGCAGAATCAGCCGAGATTGGTGAGAAGATTGCTGAAACCATTGAAAAGGTTGGTAAAGACGGTGTGGTAACTGTAGAGGAAGGCCAGACAATGGGCATCGAAACTGAATACACCGAAGGAATGGAATTCGATAAGGGATTTGTCTCGGCTTATATGGTGACCAATACCGAGAGAATGGAAGCTGAGTACAAAGACGCGCAAATTCTGATTACTGACAAGAAGGTTTCCAGTGTTAAAGATATCTTGCCACTATTGGAAAAGGTGGCGCAGGCTGGCCGCAAAGAACTCGTCATTATTGCTGACGATGTTGATGGGGAAGCACTGACCACTTTTGTTGTGAATAAGTTGAAAGGTGGATTCTCAGTATTGGCTATCAAGGCCCCGGGCTATGGCGACCGAAAGAAAGAGATGTTGCAAGACATCGCGGCTTTAACTGGAGGTCAGTTGGTCAGCGAAGAACTTGGCCGTAAGCTTGAAAACACGGAACTTTCCGATCTTGGTCGGGCCGATCGTGTTACCTCTAATAAAGACAAAACCATTATCGTTGGTGGCGCAGGTGACAAGAAAGCAATCGAAGACCGGGTGGCTTCTTTGCGAAAGATATTGGAGGATACAACTTCCAAATACGATAAAGAAAAACTAGAAGAACGGATTGCAAAACTCACGGGCGGAGTGGCTGTACTTCGAGTTGGTGCTGCGACTGAGACAGAAATGAAGTATCTAAAGCTCAAGATCGAAGATGCTGTTAATGCTACTAAGGCAGCTCTCGAAGAAGGTATTGTGCCAGGCGGCGGTATTGCGCTCACTCGTGCCGCGGCGATCGTTGAAAAAGAAATTCTTGATAAAAAAGATCTAGAGCGTGAAGAGATGGTTGGTTACAACATTGTGCTAAAGGCACTTGAAGTGCCTTTGCGACAGATTGCAGACAACACCGGCAAGATTGACGGTGCCGTCGTGGTGCAAAAAGTTAAAGAATCCGGTGGCAACAGTGGTTACGATGCTTACAAAGGCGAGTTTGTGGAAGATATGATTGCAGCTGGCATCATTGACCCAGTTAAGGTAGAACGCGCGGCGGTACAAAATGCTGTGTCGGCCGCTGCTATACTGCTCACTTCGGAAGTGGCGATTGCTGATGAGCCGGAAGATTCTAAACATTCACATGGTGGAGGCGGTGGAGGAATGCAAGATATGGGTGGGATGTATTAAAACTTTCAAAATCCGCCCATAAGCACCAGTTTCGGAAATTTTACTCGGTCAATGTAGGAGCCTCTACACCTCCCTCATAAAATTTCCTCCAACTGGCACTTCTGCATCCAATTTTGAAAGCTTTAAAATTTGAGAATAATAAAACGGGGCGAGACTCATCTGAGTCCGCCCCGTTTGCGTTTATTCTCGCGCGATCCTTGCGATTGTCTCGGCAAGAACCTTTGAGACGACCGGAGTTCGTATGAACTCAACTCTTGCCTTGTTGAAGTCAAAGTTGAACAATGTCTCCCTTTCGGGGGTCATAAAGAGAATCGGTCCATCCTTCCAATTTGTGTTTCGTAGATGTTGGATGTCCCTTATGCCGACCTGCCGACTGGCGATCCAGTCGTAAACGACAACCAATTTAAACTCGCCGAACGCGGTGGTTTCGGTGAGTTCGATCAGTTTCTCCGCTACTTCTCCGGAGGGACTGAAAACAACCCTACAACCTACATTGGACAGGTTGGTTTGTGCCTCGTGCGATTCTCCAATGCATAAGACTTTGACCATTTGCTCAAACATCGCGCATTCTCCTTGTTGCGAGGTGACAATCTGGCCGTATCGTACAATAACTTGCATTTGTGTCAAAAATGCTAAAATGAAGGTATTAAAATAATTTCCTAATAATTCTCTCTATGAGCCCAATGATTATTGCTGTAGTTGTCCTAGTTGTTGTTGGAGTGTGGATAGTTTGGGCGTACAACCGTTTTGTTCGTTTGGTTCAACACACTAGCGAAGCTTGGGCGGACATTGATGTGCAGTTGAAGCGACGTTACGACCTCATTCCAAACTTGATCGAGTCGGTAAAAGGTTATATGGGTCATGAGCGAGGAACTTTGGATGATGTTACTGAAGCACGCGCCAAGGCTACTCAAGTTCATGTTGATCCAACTAACATAACTCCAGATCAGATTAGAGCCATGGCAGAGTCAGAAGGTGCTCTATCTGCTTCGCTTGGAAAGTTGCTGGCAGTAGCGGAAAGTTACCCTGACCTTAAAGCCAGTCAGAACTTCGTTGAGCTGCAACGGGAACTTACCGATACTGAAAACAAAATCCAAGCTGCTCGCCGCTTTTACAACGGCAATGTGCGCGACCTTGGTATTGCACTAGAGTCATTCCCAAATAATATCATCGGCAATGCATTCAACTTCAAAGGTCGAGAATACTTTGAACTTGGTGAAAACGAAGAAGCTGCTCGTGAACCAGTGAAGGTACAATTCTAATCAGTTATGAAGCGCTACACGGTAGGGTTGATATTTAACTCAACTTTAACTGAGGTGGTGTTGATGGATAAGACTCATCCTGATTGGCAGAAAGGAAAGCTAAATGGAATCGGTGGTCGCATTGAGGATGGAGAGTCTAGCGTAGATTGTATTGTGCGCGAAACAAGGGAGGAGACTGATCTGGAAACCATATCTTCGAATTGGCAGTTGTTTGCAACTATCGCAGAAGGTGACTCCGAGGTTGATTTTTTTGGTTTAGTACATTTTGGCTCAAAAGATGATATCAAAACAGTTACTGATGAAAAAGTGAGTTGGTATCCAGTCAAAGCAATACCTGAAAATGCGATCATGAACATACATTGGCTTATTCCGATGGCGATGGAAAAGTTGAAGGGAGGAATTTTTGATATTGCAAAAATAAAGTATAAATAGAATATGGCCACTCTATATACACAACAGTCAAAGAATGTGCGAAAGACTTGGTTCTTGATGGCAATGTTTTTTGCGATCGTGATAGCAATTGGATATTTTCTCAATTGGTACTATGGCAATCCATTAATAATGTATGTGGCGATTGGTTTTGCTCTCTTTATGAACATCGCGAGCTACTGGTGGAGTGACAAGCTCGTTATAAAGATGACTGGTGCAAAGGAGGCTGATCCGCGCGAGCATTATGATCTTATTAAAGTGGTAGAAAATCTTTCTATTACTGCCGGCCTGCCAATGCCTAAGGTGTACTTTGTAGAAGATCCTGCACCTAATGCTTTTGCGACTGGTCGTGATCCTAAACATGCTGTAGTGGCTGCAACCACAGGCCTTTTGGCTATTCTTGATCGCACCGAATTGGAAGGGGTGATGGCACACGAACTTTCGCACGTTGGTAACCGCGATATGCTAGTTTCCACAGTGGCGGTTGTGCTAGCTGGCTTTGTAGCGATAGTGGCGGATATGTTTATGCGCTCAATGCTGTGGGGCGGCAATGACCGAGATAACAAAGCAGGCGCAATCCTACTTATAGTAGGCATTGTCGGTATCATTCTTGCACCGATCGCCGCGCAACTCATACAAATGGCGATTTCACGAAAGCGTGAGTATTTGGCTGATGCGACTGGTGCACTGCTTACTCGTTATCCAGAAGGTTTGGCTTCGGCTCTTGAAAAGATCAATGCCTATGGCCGACCGATGGCCCGCGCTAACAACGCCACCGCACACCTTTTTATCGCTGACCCTTTTGGTCCAGAAAAGCACACATTGGGGCAGAAGATTTCCAATCTTTTCCAGACGCATCCGCCAGCAGGCGAACGTATTCGTATTCTTCGCGAAATGAATCATTGAGATTGGTGAAAATCGCGATCTGCGTCGTTGAGCTACGGAAAATAACACTCACTGAACAGTCCTAGTTCACCTCGTGTTATTTTCCTTACTCGCCTTGCATCTCATCGATTTTCAACAATCTCAAACATAAGATGCCTTTGTGTTATAAAGTAAGTATATGGTCCGCCGCCACAGCATAAAAAGAGAAAAAGTCCTGAACGTGCTTCAACGTCACCACGGTGCTCTTTCTGCGGCAGAGATTCACTTGAAGCTTAAAGATATGGACATCACTACGGTTTACCGTAATCTCGAATTGTTCGTAAAAGATGGGACAATCAAGAAGTTAAACCTGGGAGGAGATGAGGCGCAGTACGAATACACAAAAGAACCGCACCATCACGCGATTTGCAGTGACTGCAATAGAGTTCTACATTTTTCAGTGCCTACAGATATGTTGAAAGAATTGCTCAAGCTGCCGGACTTTGAAACCAAATCAATAGAAATCACAGTCCGTGGGAACTGCAAGCATTAAGAAAATAAAGAAAACCGCCGCATCAGATGCGGCGGTTTTCTTCGCTGTAATTGAGCTACATAAAGTACGCACTCCAGGTGAGATACACACCGATTATAGCTATTATCGCGCTGGCGATAATAAGCATTTGAGAATTTTCAGTCATCCACTTGCCAGAGCGCTCGGCCCAGGCCGGCATTATTGTGCAAGCCAAACCTTTGAGTAGAAGAAGCCAACCGAAAAGACTCAACAGCATTTCCGGTAATGTCTCCCACATATTATGTGCATTGATTTGGGCTACACCGATGACAATCGCCGCCATACCAAACAACCAGACTGCGAATGGTTCTCTTCCGAATTCACGATAGATTTTTATGTAGTGGTCACGATTGATAAACATACCAAGTCCTACGGCCAACATAGCTGGTCCCCAGAGCCCGGCGAGGAACATAGTTATCTCCATACGTTTGAAATTAGTTTTTAATATCCGTCACTTATATTTTAATCCTTTCATCACACGAATTATGCTTTCGCAAGTTGGAAAGTGTGCATAAGTCACGAGTAATTTCATGCACTCTTCATGCTTGTTGCTCATTTAGTGCATGCTAATCTGATAACAGGAAAGAAAATTCAAGGGAGGAGTAGATGATTCATGTCTACGTACAAATAATCGATGTGCCTCCCGGCTTTGCTCCGCCGGAAATCAGGGAGCAGTGGAAGAAGATTGTTCTTCCTGTAATTACTGAGAGTGAAATGGCGACTAATCCTCCCAATACGAGATACGGGGTGGACGCCGCAAATGTGGGAGGGTTTACAGTGTCTAGACCCAGGGCAGTGGCCGCTTTAACAAAGCGTGGCAGAAGCGAAGCCGCTGGATTTTGGACAGGATTCCCATTTGGTCCTTATTTGCAGTTCAGGAAAGATGTCTGTCGGGTGATAAGAGTGGTCAGCCGATGAAAGGTCTGCACAAAGTTAAAACCGCCGGCAAGCTTACCGGCGGTTTATGTTTGGCGGAGGGTGAGGGAACTTTTCTCTTACAGAGCAGTACACCTTTTGGCTAAAATTTTCTTAAAATTAATTTTAGCTCAAAAGGTTTTCAAATCCCTCCCGTCTCACTCAAAATATAATCACACAAAACTCCAGATGTTCGTTTTGTGTTCATTATTTTGCGGAGGGTGAGGGATTTGAACCCTCGAAGGAGTTTCCCCCTTACCGCCTTTCCAAGGCGGCGCACTAGACCACTATGCGAACCCTCCTAATGTTGCGGTCGTTATGATAGCGCAAAGTAGTTCCTTTACCAACCTTGAGAAGGGTAGATTCGTTTGTACTCAATGTATAATTTACCTAATGAAACGTGATGATTGGATGCTCCTTACTCTGACCTTCTTAACTGGTGCAGCGATTGGAATGTATATGTATGTTGCGGTCTGGAAGCCGGTTTATTTTCCTGAAGATTTAGGAAATGAAGAAGCAGAGGCTTCTGATTGGAGTATCGTCGGTGAAAGACGGCAAGGTGGAGCCACCGAAGCTTCTTTCCGACTTCTTTCGGATGGTAGTTATAGTTATATAGCCATTGACGATCTCTCTGGTGAGCCAGAAGCGCGCAAAGAAGGATCAATCAAGAAAACGCTGGTTAAGGAATTGATGGTGTCGGAAGATGAGATTGCTTCTTACGAAGAAGAAACAGAGTGTCTGGCATCAGATAAAGTTGAATATGAGTATCGTTTTACAATCGACAACTACACTTATTTGCTCGATACTTGCAACACTGAACTTGGACACGACACCGAGTTGTCTCTCTTATTGAAAAAAGCGTGGCATCAAATGGAAGGTAGTGTTGACGGAACTGCTACGCCGTCAGAATGGCTAACGAACTGGCTTAACGAAAGGATTGGAGCAAATAAAAATAATTGAAAGTAAGTACAAAGCCGGCCACGTCTAACGTGGCCGGCTTTTGAAATACAAAATATATCTGTGCGTAACAATAACCGAGGCGATCAGGATAATGCAGATCAATCGCCTTTCCGTAACGCAGAGTTAATCAATATTTCATCTCTATGAACTTAAGATCAGTATTAATCCCAGTGGCAGCGTTTGCTGTTACTGTGACTGGCGCTAGCGCCTTTAATAGCGAGCTCTTGCAAAAAGCAGGACTCACAGAGGATCAAATCAGTGCTTTCGAGGAAGCCAAAGAACTTCGTGAAGCAGGTGATTTAGATGCGGCCCGAGATGTGCTCGAAGAAGCTGGAGTTGATGAGGGTGTAATGGAGCGACTTCGCGACACGATGCACGGCCACCATAAAGCACTCAGGGCTGCGATCGAGGACAATGATTACGAAGCTTTCCGTGAAGCAATCGAAGGCTCACCTCTTGCTGACATCATTAATACTGAGGAAGAATTCGAACGTTTCGTTGAGGCTCACAATCTAATTAAGAATGGTGACAAAGAGTCTGCCAAAGAAATTTTTGATGATCTAGGAATCGAAGGTCCAGGTAAGCACATCAAAATGTTCAACGGTGACAAGGAACCTCCATTCTTTGAACAGTTAACAGATGAACAAAAAGAAGAGCTTAAAGCAGCTTTTGAGTCACGTGATCACGACAAAGTGAAGGAACTACTCGCTTCGTATGGCATAGAATTGCCGGAGAAATCAGAAGGGAAAGGCTTTGGTTTTGGTCGGGGAATGCATAAAGAAATGAATAACGATTAGGCAACCGATCGACTTAATAAAAAGGCCGGCAACCTGCGGGGTGGAGACTTCTGCGACTCCATCTCGCGGGCTGCCGGCTTTTTTGTAATTTAGTGGACAATACGATGATTTTAATGTAGGATTTCGTGCACTTACAGCTGTGCCCGAGGGCACTTTTTCTTTTTTTGATTATGGAAATACGCAATATCGCAATCATCGCTCACGTGGACCACGGTAAGACAACCCTTACTGATGCTTTAATGGAGCAGACCGGCGCCCGTGCCGAAGGACAGTCAATGGACTCAAACGCTCTTGAAAAGGAACGCGGCATTACTATTTATGCCAAAAACACCTCCATTGAGTACAAGGGTACCAAGATCAACATCGTTGACACTCCAGGCCACGCCGACTTCGGCAGTGAAGTGGAGCGTGTTTTGCGTTCGATCGACTCTGTTTTGCTCGTAGTGGACGCTCAGGAAGGTCCGATGCCACAGACACGTTTCGTACTTAAAAAGTCGCTTGAGCTTGGTCTTAAGCCGATTGTGGTCATTAATAAGATCGACAAGCCTGCCGCTAACCCACATCACGCTGAGGAGCAGGTTCTCGAACTCTTCCTAGAACTTGGCGCAAATGATGAACAGTCCAATTTCACTACCGTATTTGCTATCGGACGTGAGGGTATCGCTAAGCGGTCTCTTGAAGACGATTCAAAGGACCTTTCACCACTCCTAGACGTCATCTTGGAGCAGGTACCAGCAGCTAAGGCCTACGTAGAGGGCGAGCCGCTAGCAGCTCAGGTCTTCAATCTTGGTTACGACAACTTCCTCGGCCGTTTGGCAGTAGCGCGTGTTTACAGCGGAAAGTTGAGCAAGGGACAGACTTTGTTTGTTGCTGCGGAAGGAAAGGAAAAATGGAGTAGCAAGGTAGTTAAAATTTCTACCTTCAAAGGCACTAGTCAGGTGGAATCCGATACCGTTTACGCTGGTGATATCGCATTGATCGCTGGTTTTTCTAAAATCGACATCGGTGAGACATTGGTGGACAACGAAGCGACTGAACCGCTAACTGCCATTCACGTTGATGAGCCGACTATCGGCCTCAGCTTTATGCCAAATGCTTCGCCTTTCGCTGGGCGAGAAGGTAAGTTTGTTACTGGTCGCCAGATCAGAGAGCGTCTTGAAAAGGAACTCGAAATTAACGTGGGTCTTAAAGTAGACTTTTCAAAGGGAGACTTTTTTGAAGTATACGGACGTGGAGAAATGCACATCTCTATCTTGTTGGAAAACATGCGTCGAGAAGGTTACGAAATGGCCGTGTCTCAGCCGCAAGTAATCATTAAGGAGGAAAACGGACAAAAAACTGAACCGTTTGAAGAAGTAGTTGCTGATATTCCGTCTGAATTCCAGGGACCGGTAATCGAAAAGTTATCGAACCGTGGTTTCGTGATGCAGAATATGATCACTCACGAAAATCAGGTTCGTTTGGTCTTCGTTGGTCCTACACGAGGTCTTCTTGGTTACAAAGGTCAGTTCATTATCGACACCAGAGGTGAAGGAATTTTGGCTTCACAATTCGTTGGCTTCCGTCCATACGCTGGTGAGATCAAGAAGCGTCAGGCTGGCAGTATGGTTTCAATGACGGCAGGTAAAGCACTTGGATTTTCACTTTGGAATTTGCAAGATCGCGGACAGCTCTACATCAACCCAGCCACAGAAGTATATGAGGGTATGGTGATCGGAAATACTTCTAAGGGTGAAGAAATGATGGTAAACCCGACTAAGGGTAAGCAGCTCACCAACATGCGCTCTTCGGGAGCTGATGAGGCAATCAACCTTACTCCACCACGAATCCTTAGTATTGAAATCGGTTTGGAAACAATGGCTGACGATGAGTATTTGGAAGTAACACCACAAAGTGTACGTTTGCGTAAAGCTCTTTTGAAAGAGAGTGAGCGTAGGAAGGGTGGTAAATAATATTGGGTATTAAAACAGCCGGCCCCGAAGGGGCCGGCTGTTTTAATACCCATACACAACGGCCACATTGACACTTTTTAATACTGTAATACTCTGGTTGGTACCAGGCAATAACGCACTGGTAACGCCAACCAAAAAGGAGTTTTTCGATGACCTGGAAAACGCATTTTTCGGCCAACTTCAGCCCCCATATCGGCGACACCACTTCTTTGGCCCGCGCGCAGAATTCGCACAGCGTCGCTATCGGCACCGGCGTGTCGGACGGTTCGGTCAAGGACATCTCCAAGAACTGATTCAAGGCCAGGGTCTCCCAGAAAGGGGAAACGCACATGTCTATCCGCAAGGGTATGGTGAGACGATATTCGTCTCAAGGTGATCAGGTTCTTTCTGTCTGAAATTTTTCAGACTCGAGCACAAAAGGGCGATCGTGAGTTATCTCCGAACGCCCTTTATTATTTTTTTATACCCTCACTTCGGCGAGGTTTTTTAAACCATCCCCAACGCTTTCAAAAAATCTTTAAGCTCTTTTCCAACAATCTTTCTATATTGATTCGGTTTCAGTTTGCCTAGTTCAATATTCACAATGCGAACACGTTTCAAATTATCTACTTGCCAGCCGAGAGCGGCGCACATTCGTCTGATTTGGTGTTTTTTGCCCTCAGTCAGTACCAGACGAAAGACATTTCGTCCTTTTGGTACTGCTAGCGCTGGCTTAGTCTTGTAACCTTCAATGTTCACACCAAGCGCCAGTTGTTTCAATAGACCAATTGTCACCGGTTTATCTACGGTCACTTCGTACTCTTTCTCGTTGTCATTTTCAGAGTCTAGAAGTGGTCCGGTAATGAGACCGTCGTCAGTAATGATAAGAAGACCTTCTGAAGCTTTATCTAGTCGACCGATCGGGAAAAGACCAGACAGTCCGTAGTCTTTCTTGAGGCGAGTGATTACATCAACTTCGCCCTCGCTCGGTGAGTGGGTAATGATACTAACGCCTTTGTAGTAGGCGAGATAGGTGCGCGGCTTGGTAGCGCCGGGAGCCAGGCGAACTATGTCGTCATCTCCAATTTGTTGCCCTAGGGTGGCCTTTTTACCGTTTACCAGCACCTTGCCTTCGGCAATCAGTCTATCTGCTTCGCGCCTAGAAGCGAGTTTTCTATCCGCCAAATATTTATTCAAACGAACAGCCATCGCAGTATTCTAGCACTAATAGATTGAAATATTTACTTGAGAAAAGCGTATAATTTCAAGATGGCCGCAGAGACAGCATCGCCCTCGGACAACGAGGTAGTCAAACTAGCGCTCGAAGAGCGGTCGTCCTTTGGCCTTATCGTAGAGCGGTATCAGGAAAAGTTGTCCCGTTATGTTACCCGTCTCGGAATCAAGGATTCGGACGACCGCGATGATGTTCTTCAGGAAGTGTTTATAAAAGTTTATCGCAACTTAAATGATTACGATGAGCATTACTCATTTTCTGCTTGGATTTACCGCATTGCGCACAACGAGGCAATTTCTTGGTATCGTAAGAAGAAGGTAAGGCCAGAGGGCAACTTGGTGGTGGACAGTGAAGAGGTTTTGGCTTTTTTAAATAATAATGAAGAAGACGCCGCTGTGCGTCTTGATCAAAAAATCAACGCTGCATATTTAGAGGACGCGCTTGCAAAGCTTGATCCTAAATACCAAGCCGTATTAATTCTCCGATATTTTGAACATCTTGAGTATGAAGAAATATCTGATGTGCTTGAGTTGCCGACCGGTACAGTTGGCACTTTAATTCATCGTGCCAAGAAGCAGCTTCGTGAAGCCTTAGAAAAATATGAGTGATACACAAAAACAACCAAATAAAGACTTAAAAGAAAGTGTTCTTTCACGCTTGGAGAAAGAGGGAATTGAGCCCCGCTCACGCCTTTATTGGCTTTCACACGAATACGCCCTTTGGGGCGCTTGGGGTCTTGCGGTATTGTGCGGCGCCTTGGCGCTTTCGGTAGCTTCTTTTGCCTCTTTGCACATAGGCTACGCACTATATGAGGCTTCACATAACGATTTTCTAACCTTCGTCTTTGACGCCCTGCCTTATCTCTGGCTGGTAGCTTTCTTCTTACTAATAGCTGTTTCCTATTTCAATCTCAGGCACACTAAAAGAGGCTATCGCTACCCGATCATTCTAGTGGTGGGCAGTAGTATTGGTTTTAGTGTTCTTGGCGGTGGTTTCCTTCACTGGCTGGGTGCTGGTTGGTATTTTGATCAAATGTTGGGTGAAATAGTGCCTGCGTATCAATCAAGGGCTAAGTTTGAAGAGGAAATCTGGCAAAAACCGATGGCGGGACGTTTAGTTGGTAAAGTGGTTCAGCAGCCCGAAGAAGTTGATTATGCTGCTTTTGTAGATGCAGAAGGAGAGTATTGGCGTCTTAATACTGAAGAGTTGCGTGAACATGACGTTGATTTACTTCAAAGCGGTCGAAAGGTCCGCATCTTGGCCGCTACCTCCAGCGAGTTCGCTGAAGGTTCGCTTTATGTCTGTGCCGTTTTTCCTTGGATACTCGACCACGCTCCCGGTCTCAAGGAATGGCGCGCTGATCGGGCAGGGTTTATCGAAGACGTAAAGGCGTCTAAGGAAATGATCCACATCATACGTACTCCATCAGGTGAGGGCAGACCAAACGATATTCCTCCACCTGAAGTGATGGAAAAAGTTGCTTCAGAAACCTCTTCACGTTGCTACAACTTGTCCGTTTTCAAACGCGCCAGGCCGGGCATTGTGGCGGAATAGTGCCAAAAAGTACGGCAAAGAAAACATAGTCACGACTTAATTATGGATTACTGTCAAGCTTACTAAGTTCTGGCGTACTGCTAGAATGCAGACATTATGAACGCAGAACTCATACCTCTTCGGGGGTCTGTTTTACGAAAGCATCTCGGCATTTTTTAATTGCCTAGATGCTTTTTGCGTTCAAATATCCAAATTTAAAAATTTTTATACCAATTATATGAATTCCCACACCGCGCACTTCTTGAACCGAGTTCTTTCATTTGTGACCATAATCGCTCTCGTTTTGGTCATGGTGCCGGTTTGGCCACAGATAGCACATGCAGATAATCTTTTTTCCACGAGCTTCGAAGGAACTCCGCCACTTGATGAATGGACAAGTGACGATCCTCATTGGGGAGTAAACGCGAGTGATTCAAGAACTGGCTCAAAGCAGGCGCAAGCAGTGGGAAGTAATTCTGGCGCCGGGACTCTTCTCAAAGAAGTCAGTACGGAGGGCTACGAAAACATCTCTCTAAGTTTTTGGTACAAACAGCTAGGCATGGACGTTGGCGATAGTATTACAGTGGAATGGTTTGATGGATCAAGTTGGAACCCTGTAACCGCAATCAATGGGCTTGAACTTGAGGCGGACGACGATGCTGTGTGGGTTGAGTGGTCAGGACTTCTGGGTTCCGAAGCTGACGACAACACCGCCTTTGCCGTAAGGTTTGTGTCGAATATGAATTCCGCTGGGAACGATAAGTTTTTCTTAGAGGACGTTAATCTAGAGGGTGAAGAGGAAGAAGTTGTGGGGCCTGTTCCAGATTGTAGTCTCACAGACAGCGTGTCGATGACTACTTTTGACACTTTTGCTACAGGTACTGTAAATGCGCAAAACTCATGGAGCTCAACTGGCTCTTATGACCAGGAGGTTGTTCCAAATACTTATGGCTTTGAAGAGTTCGGTTGTAAATCACTTCGCATCTCAAATGCTGTAACAAGCGGTGCTTTCGGGAATCAGACGTTTGCCGCTCCAACTGCGGGTACAGCAGGCGAATCAAGTGTTGCGGCCAATAATCATTTTGAGGCAGAGTTTGATATTGCTTCAACAATGCCTGGTTTGCAGTCAGGTCTGACACTTTCAGTGTCTCCTGATGACGGAAATGGTTCACGTATGAGCTATTTGAGCTTCACTGACACCGCAGATGGTATCGATGTGGTCTTTTATGACGTAACAAACACCGGCCCTCTTCCGAGCGTAACTTCATGGAATGATACAGAAGTTGCAACACTTGATCGCGATGAGTCCCATACAATCAAATTTGTAATGGACTTCGTAGATGGTCCAGGTAACGATGTTGTGAAGATTTATATAGATGACGTACTTGCACATACAGGCACCAGCTGGGAGGACTATTATCGCTATGACGCAGAACAAAACGGCAACGGAAACGCATTGTTCGGAGTAGATACTCTTATCTTCCGTGCTGGAGGGACAGCTGTTCCTGCAAACGATAGCAACGGTTTCCTGTTCGACAATATGTCTATGTCAGTTTCAGACATTAGTTCTGGCAGCAGTACTTCTGAAACCATAGTGGTTTCCAGCAACACATCTGCAGGTGAGAATCTACCAGGATGGATGTTCAACCGTGATCCAGGCACAGATACTCCATTTGTGTTCAACACTGATCAATCATCTATCGGTGCTGGTAGTCTCTACGTGTTGCCGATTGGCTCATCTAGCCCAAGCGATAAATTTATCGCGGAGAACTTCATCAATGCACCAATTGCCGATGTCGATTCTATTTCTTACGACTTTATGATCGGCAGTGGCGGCGAGAACACTGATGAGGAACAGTTCTATATGAATGTATACGCCAACTTCGGCGTATCTGACGACAATAAGTTTTACGACTGTCGATACAACATCGTGCCAACAACTGGTTCTACTGGCGGATTTACGACTGTTACATTTGACCCAAATCAGAGCTATCCAGTTACCACCCGAACCGGAGGCTCTGCGTCACCATTTACCTGTCCTTCTGTACCAGCTCAGATGGATAACTTAAGTCCAGGCTCCAATATCCGTGTCTTCTCCCTAAATCTTGGTGATACCACCGTGAGCGATGAAGGTATAGACGGTTACTTTGATCGAGTGGTTACAGTTATTGACGATGGAGACAATACTCATACCACCACTTATGATTTCGATCCTGAATCTGAAGCTCCAACTGCCGCTGTAACAATGTGTAAGTACAATCCATCTGAACAGACAATGGATGGTTGGACTTTGATGTTGGAGGGTGAACATATAGAAGACGTTGTTGTGCCAGCTGGCGCTATTGGAGGTATAGACACCACCGCTTCTCTTGAGGCTGGTAAGTCCTACTTCGCGGTAGTAAATGGCGTATGGCTAAACGATCGTACTCCTGACAATCACGTGGATGCAGAGTACTCAACTGAAGACAGTTGGCTTACTCAAATGGACGGATTCACTGGTTACGGTGAAAACATTCTTGATCTACAAGTAGGAGAAGAGTTTGTAGAATGGGGTCCATACAACAGCACTCATACTTACTCAGCATCATTCACTCCAAGTGTTGATGGCTCTGTGAACTTCCGTATCTTTGACGGTACAGGCGACACACCGAATGCTTCTTGGTACGGAGATAACTCTGGTTCACTCAGCGTATCTATTTATGAAGGTTTTGCCGGAGTAACTGACGATGGTTGTGTTACTTTCGATGCTGTACCTTACGGTTCCTATGAAGTTGACGAAGTGATGCAGGAAGGTTGGGTCAACACATTTGGTCTTGTAGAGGTTGAAGTAGATGAACCGACTGAAGAGTTCAATGTAGTAAACGATGAGATTGGCGAACCAGAAATGTGTTACGTGACAGTTGTTTCAGATGAGAGCAACTATGTAGAAGAAACTGAAGACGATGCGGAATTGACTTGGGCGCATCCAGCCTGGACTGCTGTGATCGACTTGGCTGAATGGATCTGGGGTACTGAAAATGTAGAAGATCCAACTGTTACTGAAGTACAGACTTTTGTTAAAACATTTGAATGGAGCGGCGGTGTTGCATCTTCATCACTTGTAATCGCTACTGATAACTTCTATGAAGTTTACCTAAACGGCAACTTCGTAGCTTCGAGTACAGAAGCCAGCCTCTTCACTGATGCAAACAAGGACACGATTGATGTTTCTGGCTTTATTGAGATGGGAGAAAACACTTTGGAGATCAAGGTTACCAACCTCGGTGTTCCAGGCAGCTCACCTACCAGCAATCCAGCTGGTTTGAAATACAACCTCACTGTTGTATCAGACGAAGAGGGTGAAGATTGTATGTATGCTCCTGACGAACCTAGTCTTGAGATCACTAAGCCAGAAATAGATGACATGGTACTGGCTGGTATTTACACCTTTGAAGCTGAATACGTTGATGCAGATGAAAACCCTGATCCTGTACAGTGGGCGATCCGTGCTGGTACTTGTAACGCAGGTACAAACACTGTTGCAGGAAACGTTGATGGATTCTTTAGCTCATCAACACCACACACATGGAATGGAGCAAGCTTCTCTAGCACCATTGATATGAGTGACTGGGATGATGGCGAATACTGTTTCGTCGTTAATCCAACTGAAGATGGCGGCACAAACTTCCGTGAGACTCGTCTATTTACTCTTGAAAACGCTGCACCTACACAATGTCTAGTAGTGAGCGACACAAGTACTGTAGTGGTAGAGAACAACAATTACGCTGTTGCTACTTGGGATGAGCATCATAACTGGACTCATGACATTCTTGGAGCTACTTGGATCTGGGATAACCTCTACGTTGTAGATCCTGAGGCTACAACCACGTTAACCTTCAAAGAATCATTTACTGCAACTGATATTGAAGAAGCGTCGTTTGAAATCGCAACCGACAATGCATACAAGGTATTCATTAACGGTGTATTGCGATATGAGCAGTCAAACTCCAACAACTTCCAAACTCCTGATGAGCATGAGGACGTCCTCGACTTCCTAACTGAAGGAGAAAACGAACTACTTGTAGAAGTGACCAACTTCGCAGTGGAAGACAGTATTCCTAAGACCAACCCAGCTGGAGCGTTGTTCAAACTAGATATGGAAGTTGGTGGTGTTTGTGAAATCACTACTGACCTAGAGGATGAATCAGAACCTCAGCCTGAAATCGGAGAGAATGAAGTCTTTGGCTTCGTCTGGGTGGACGATAATGAAGATACCTCTAAGAATAACGACGAAGACTATCGCTCAGGTATCGGTATTTCGATTAATAATGGTTCAACCACAGTTTCTACCAGCACTGATGCAGGTGGTCGTTACTTCTTTAACATCGATGATGGTAGCTGGACTATCAGTGCCACAACTGGAGGAGAGTGGAGTCTAACTTACCCGTCTGATAACGGTGGTGAACACGACGTCAGTGTAAGCACTAGCTCTGGTCCTTATGACTTCGGTATTGTCGAAAACGGTTCTACCGATGGAGGTGGTGACGGTGATGGGGATGGCAATGGCGATGGGGACGGTGATGGCGACGAAGGTGGCGGAACTGGTGGTGGCGACACAACTATCGATTCACCTAGTGGCGATGCCGGCGGTAACCCACAAATAGCTGGCGTTACGACAAGTGGCGGCCTCTTCTCACGTGGAGATTCTGGTCCGGACGAAAAGGTATTGGGTGAAAGTACTTCGACCGAAGATGGAACAGATGACTCTATTGAAGAATCGACATCCACAGCAAAAGCTTTGACTGCAATGGTAGATTGGATTGATGAGTGCTGGTACTGGTGGCTCTTGGTCTTCGCTTGGATCGTATCAAGCGGCGTTGTTTACTACTGGAAAGGTTGGAGCAATGAACCAATTTCTCTAATGAGCGTTGAACTATTGTTCAGTATTCTTGGATTGCTTGGACTGATGTCCTACCTAGTGTTTGGCTTACATTGTGCATTGTGGCCTTCTCTAATCACTATGTTGGGCTCAGCGATACTGTACTATGTCAATAACCGTGAGATCCCTTCGTCCAAGACCGTGCTATGATTTAGGAGACATTAGTCTCCACTATGAAGGATTATTCTAGGCGTCTATTCGTTCCGAACGAAGCCAATAATTTCCAACCCCACAGTCTGCAGAAAGCAGCTATGGTAGGGATGTTGGTGTTGACCCTGATTACCTTCTCAGTAGTGAATTTACAGTCGATACTTTGGCTGGCATCTGAATATTTGGTGGCCGCTGTACTGCCAGCTGTCGTACTCGAAGAGACAAATGCGTCGCGTGAACGCGAGCAACTACCGACGCTTCGAAGAAATTCAGAGCTCGATGAAGCGGCGCGTTTAAAGGCAGAGAATATGGCCGAGGTAGGATACTTCTCACACTGGAGTCCGGATGGTATTTCTCCGTGGCATTGGTTTGAAGAGGTAGGATATAGCTACGCTCATGCAGGAGAAAATTTAGCCGTGCACTTCACTGATTCTACCGCGGTCGTGGATGCCTGGCTCAATTCTCCTTCGCACCGCGCCAATATATTGAACGAGCAGTACACAGAAATGGGAATCGGTACGGCAGTAGGGCAGTTTGAAGGTTATGACACAGTGTTCGTGGTCCAATTGTTCGGTGCGCCCGCGGCGGCCATACCGGTCGTGGAGCCCGCTGATACCCTAGGCGCTACGGCGGATACTCCCCTTACGGAGGACGTGGCCGCCGCAGGCGCACCGACAATCGCTGGAGAAAGTGATGATGTAAGAAATGTCGAATTAACAGAATCTGGGACAGTGGTTTTGGAAAGTTTTGCTACCACTTCCGACAAGACAGCTCTGGCTGCCACAGCAGCCCCGTCTGGATTTTGGAAGTTAGCCACATCTCCGCGTATGGTTCTGCAGATTGTGTATTCGATGATCGGACTGTTTGTAATGGGTGCGCTACTAATGGCTCTGGTACTCGAATGGCGACGGCATCATCCAATACAGATCGCTTACAGCGCAGCGCTACTTGCTGTAATGATCGTACTTTTTGAGATACACCTAGTTTTCTCTGGTGCCGTTACGATAGCTTAATGACTTAGGTAGCAAGACGCGGAGGAGCTCTAATCTTATATGGGAAAGGTTTTTAACGTGATGAAAGACGAAACGAATGATCGACCTCTCGACATTCATGACTACTTAGTAAAACATCCAGCCTCCACATTTTTTATGAAGATGGAAGGAGACGGTCCTGAAGGAAGTGGTATTGAGGAAGGAGATGTATTGGTAGTTGATCGCTCTGTAACCGCAAAGCGCGGCAGTATTGTTGTGATGACTGAAGATGGTGAATTAAAGGTCACTAAATTTCCTTCATCAGATGACTCTGCAGAGTCATCTTTGTGGGGTGTAGTAATAGGATTACTGCGTAATTTTTAAAGCGTATAATTCCTAGGTGAATCTTTTTGGATTGGTGGATTGTAATAATTTTTTCGTCTCGTGTGAGCGGTTGTTTAGACCTGACCTAATTGGTCGGCCGGTAGTCGTACTCGGTAGTAATGATGGCGTAGTGGTGTCGCGAAGCGAAGAAGCCAAAAAGTTTGGCGTGCCGATGGGCGTTCCGTTTTTTAAAGTGAGAGATATTGTGAAAGATAATAAGATCACTCTTTTCTCATCCAACTTTGAACTATATCGAGATGTGTCCGACCGGATTATGTTTGTGCTCCAAGAAGAGCTTGGTGAAATTTACCAATACTCTGTCGACGAAGCGTTTTTTCAGTTTACAGAGAAAAGCAGCGCCGTGGCGAAAATACAACTCACCGATTTAAAACAGACTATTGAAAAGAAAATTGGAGTACCTGTCTCGCTTGGTGCTGGCAAAACCATGACAATCGCCAAGTACGCTAGTGAAATGGAAAAAAGAAAAAGTGGCGTATGTGTTCTTTCAGGCACGGCGTGGCAAAAGTTAACGCCGCAGATACCACTTAGTGAAATTTGGGGCATTGGTGGGAAAACCTCCGTTAATATGCGTAATCATAAACTCAACTTCGTAGCGGATTTGTTATCCGCACCTGAAAGTTTCATTAAGGAAGAGTATGGCGTGCACGGGCTCCGACTTCGTTCAGAATTGTCCGAAAATCCTGCCCATCAACCTACTGAACGTGAAGGACTGCAGAAAAGTATTATGCATACTCGGTCGTTTTCTAAAACGACAGAATCCTTAGCCGCCTTAGAAACTGCTGTGACATTCCATATTGAGCGGGCGGCCGAAGAACTGAGAGCTATTGGAGGAAAGGCTGGGTCACTTTCGGTGCAAATTCAAACGAGCCGTCATGGTGATTGGCTTCTTCAGAGCGGTAGACAAGAAATAATTCTGCCAGCACCGATGTCTGACACCAGAACTTTGTTGCGCTATGCGTTGTCTTTGACAAAAGCTCTGTATCGCAGTGGGGTGCCGTACAAAAAAGCTGGTGTCGTGTTGGGCCGCATCATATCCGAAAATTTTGTACCGGTATCACTGTGGGATCAGTATGAAAAAACTGATGAAGATGCGCTGCTGATGAATGTTATAGATAATCTAAATGCAGAATGGGGGAATGACGCAGTAACTTTCGGTCGTCTGAAAAAAGGGGGTCAACTGGATCACGATCAACATCGTTCACCCAGGTACACTACTAGCTGGAATGAAGTGCGAAAAGTTGAAAGAAAAATATGAAAGGCTAACGGCCGGCCTGCAGGCCGGCCGTTAACTAATTTTTATTCACTAAATAATTATCCACTGCAAAAAATAATTTTATAAGCATTACATTTGTATAATGAATGCAATAGTTATGCGCGCTCTTCTTTCGTTTGGTTTTGCAAGTCTACTACTCTCTCCTTTTTTTGCGCTTGCACAGATTGCCGAAATAACACCGGAAGAACTTTATGCTGGAGGCCCTGAAGCGCCGACCATTTTATCTTCTACCCACCCAGATCCTGATCGTTGGTATAAAAGCGGGCCGGTAGAATTCAGCTGGGATTTGCCATCAGATATAACTGCTATTGCGGCGGACATCTTTATATCCTCGGGCCGTGAGCCGATGCAGCCGTATCGGCCTGCAGTCGACACTCTTTCATTCACGGCTGAGGATCTGTCTGAAGGAATCAACTACTTAGTTGTTCAATTTCGTAACTTTGACAAGTGGGGAATGATCGCAGAACGGACAATTAAGATTGACGACACTGCTCCGAGCGTACCGGTTATAGATGTCAGTCAATTTGATAAAGAAGGGGGTATGTTGGTTAAACTAACAGCTAGTGACCAATTGTCCGGCTTATCTCATTTTGAATTAGCTTTTGGAGATCGCCAGTCAAAACGATTGGATGTAGCAGAGGCGTCGCGCGGACATCTACTCACGCTGACTCCAGGACAATCTTCTCGACTGCAGGTCACTGCTTACGACCAGGCTGGTAACAGTAGTGAAGCCTCGCTCATTGTCTGGCCAACGTCCTATAACGCATCCTCTATCGCCGCTACAATGGCAGATGAGCCGGCTTCCTTCTTGGTCACGTTGCTGACCTTTCTCTTAACTTTGATGTTTGGATACTTAATTTACGAACGCCTGCGATACGCTCGGGCACTCGCTGCATTGCGTAAAGAAACAGCCGATGTTCATAATCAAATGATTCGTATCTTTACCGCTCTTCGTGAAGAGATATATGATCAAATACGTGGTATCTCAAAGAAATCCCGTCTGTCCAAAGGCGAGAAACAGGCTGTTGATGGGTTAAATCAGGCTTTAGCCGTGTCAGAATCTCTTCTTGAAAAAGAGGTTAAGGATGTAAAGAAGCTTCTGGCTCCGTAATTGCGCTTTTGGCCGAATAGGCTACTATTTCAAATAAATATGCTACTGAATCGGATGGTTGAATACGTTTTCTTTTTCGGCCTGATGGCCGTGATTGGTTATTTGATATGGCTGATGTTTTCTCCTTTTATCACGGCGCTGGCCTTGTCAGCGGTGATTGTGACCATTTGTTACCCGATATACGAATATATTCAAAAGAGAATACCTCGTCAGAACGAAACAGCTGCTGCATTTCTCACCACCATTCTAGTCTTAACGATCGTGGTCCTTCCTTTGGTTTGGCTTACTTCAATTTTGGTTAGCGAAGCGGTATCTATTTATAAGATATTGGGCAACGGACAATACTCGTTGGTAGGTACCTTGAATGACCTAGAAGAGTTAGCAAGAACGCTGGTTCCTGGACTTGAGCTGGATTTGGCAAGTTATTTACGTCAGGGTGCCCGCTGGTTTGCTGGTAATCTCGGGGCAATCTTTGCTGGTACTGCAGCTACTTTGTTTTCGTTTTTTATTGCCTTGATCGGCTCTTTCTACTTTTTTCGAGATGGTAAGCGCTTCACCAAGTCATTAGTTAAGATTAGTCCACTTTCTGATCTAGATGACACTTTGATTTTGCACAGAATGGCTATGGCGGTGCGTGGAGTAGCAACAGGAACTGTTTTGATCGCCATTATTCAAGGCACTTCAGCGGCCATCGGCTTCACTTTGTTTGGTTTTGAGCGAGCTGTCTTATTTGGCACAGTTGTAGCGCTAACTGCCTTGGTGCCTGGGATTGGTGCATCGGCTGTCTTTTTGCCAGCTGCTGGATATTTGGCATTTACAGGCGAATACGTCGCTGCGGGTGGATTGTTGGTATGGTGGCTTTTGGCAGTTTCTATTGTAGACAATATCCTAGGTCCATACTTAATGAGCCGTTCACATCCAATGCATCCTTTTTTGGTTCTACTTTCAGTGCTTGGTGGTTTGGTGTTGTTTGGACCAATCGGTTTCATTGTTGGTCCCGTGGTGACAAGTGTCTTCTTGGTGTTGTTGGAGATTTATGCCTTACATATCGCTCCAGACAAAGTGGATGACGATGAGTTAGTTGCTTGATTCTATTATGATCGATCGCAGTTACCTTGAAAGAATATTGAAGATGAATGGCTCGTCTCCGACTGCGCCAGATGAGGAAATACGTTCTGTTTTAATTTCTGCCCGCTGGAAGAAGGATGATGTTGAAAGCGCGATCACTGTTTTGCGTGAAAACGTAAACACTCACCAGAGTCGAATTGAGCGTGTTGACAATGTGTTTCTTACCGACAAAAGACTTAGCCCTGAGGCTATTCACGCTCTCTTAGGTATAGACGTTAAAGTAAATGCTGAAGACCTCTCTACGCTTCGGGCTCGTCAAAGCTTTATGTATTGGGCACAGGTTAGTTCTATTTTTGTGATAGCTTTTGTTATAGCGGCGGCATCCTTGCTGGGCGTTATGTATGCACAAGGTGTTGGAATCTTTCATCCTTCATCCTCTAGCCATTTTCCTGCTAATAAGTAAGATAGCTGTCAAATGAATATTTCATTGTTCAAGACCATTTTGCTGGGAGTCTCTATAGTTTTACTTTTTTCGGCCACTGCTGTAGTTGGCTATTCTTTTTACCAACTTCATTTTAAAACTCTGGTTGGTGAATCACTTTCTATTAAACAAGGATTTTTGGAAGTTGTTTATAATTCTGCCGAAGAAGATGACGAAAAAATTATCCTTACAGGCGACATAATGCTGGCGCGAGATGTAGAGAGGCGACAGTCTCTGCTGTCGCCAGGGCACTCGCTGAGCGAACTAGAAGACTTGTTTAAGTCCAGCATTGTTGTCGGCAACTTTGAGGCCAGCATTCCAGTTCTTCATGAGCCTACACCTAGTATGGTTATGAAATTTTCTGTGACGCCACAGAATCTCGATATTCTCGTTCAGGGAGGACTCACACACCTATCGCTCGCTAACAATCATTCGCTTGATCATGGTTTGCTTGGTTACGAAAATACTTTAACTGAACTGCATGAACGTGGTTTTGTTGCAGGAGGTTACCCGGTCGGTTTGTCTAGCTCCTCAGTTTCCTATGTGGAAGCAAATGATAAAAAATTCGCGTTGGTTTTTATAAACGCCACTTTCAGTTACCCTGATACGGCAATTTGGCATCCGTTTATAAAACAGGCTGAATCAAGTAGCGATGCTGTAATTGTTTATATTCATTGGGGAGACGAATATGAACTAATACACAACAATGCGCAGGAAAGGCTGGCCCATGAGCTTATTGATGCCGGAGTTGATTTAATTGTTGGGCATCATCCCCATGTGGTGCAGGATATTGAGCTGTATAAGGGTAGATTAGTTTTTTATTCTCTTGGCAATTTGGTTTTTGATCAGTATTGGAACAATGATGTCTCTGAAGGTCTAATATTAGAGCTGGAGAAGGTTGATGCTATGTGGCGGGCTGAACTCCATCCTGTGGAAAGTCGTACGGTTAAGACACAGCCACAGGAAATGACGGCGGAAGAAAGCCAAGCTTTCTTCCGCCGCCTCGCAGAGCGCAGTGACGAGGCACTTTATGAGCAAATCCTCGACGGTTCTCTCTCGTTGCAATTTTAGACAGTCTATTCTATTCTGATGCCATTATGTTAAAGCTGAACAAATATGAAGCGGCGGGTATAGGTTTGTCGATCGGTGCGATGGCCCTAGCTCTGTTCGTTATGCGATTTGACGGTACTTTAGAAAATCAAGTTGCTCTAATAGATCGTTTGTTTGCTGAAAATCAGACAGCTGGAGTTGTCTTTTCCGAAGGGGGAGTTGAGGGCGCACCAGCTGCACTAGCGAGCGCTATGTCTGGCAATCGAGTTGCGAAGCTTGTTGTTACTGACGTTAAGATTGGTAGCGGCGATGCTGTGGCAAAAGGAGACACTGTTGAGGTGAACTTCATCGGTACTTTGCAGAACGGTCAGGAGTTCGACAACACTTACAAAAAGGGTGAGACTTTTACATTCACCGTAGGTGATGAAAAAGTAATCAAGGGTTGGGAAGAAGGTGTGGTTGGTATGCAGTTGGGTGGTCAGCGTATCTTGGTCATTCCATCGGAAATGGCCTACGGCAGTGAAGGTTATGGCCAGATCCCAGGCAACGCCACTGTTGTCTACGCAATTGAACTGGTTTCTATTAAGTAATGCAGCAAACTCCGATCTCATTTGAAATAGTGAAGCGTCAGCCCGGGTCTATGGCCCGGGCTGGTGTTATTCATACTCCACACGGCGACATTGAAACGCCGGCCTTTGTGACTGTTGGTACCAAAGCGACAGTAAAGGCCCTCAAGTCAGAAGATTTGAAAGACTGGGTAGGTGCTCAAGTTGCCTTAGCTAATACCTATCATCTTTATTTGCAGCCAGGTCACGAAATAATTAAAGAAGCTGGAGGATTGCAGAAATTCGCCAATTGGGATTTGCCGACCATGACCGATAGTGGTGGCTTTCAAGTGTTTTCGCTTGGAGCGGCTTTTGGTAAAGGTGTTACCAAATTTGCCAAAGGCGAAGTGGAAGATGATGAAAAGCCACACGTGCATGGACTCAATGTGTATTCACGAGCCTTGGCAGAGAGTCACGGCAAACTTTGTGTAGTTGATGAGGAAGGTGTGACGTTTACTTCGCATCACGACGGTTCTATGCATCGCTTTACAGCTGAGCGTTCGATTGAAATTCAGCACGCAATCGGTGCGGATATCATTGTTGCTTTTGACGAATGTACCAGCCCGACTGCAGATTTTGATTATCAAAAAGAAGCGATGGAGCGTACGCATCGTTGGGCAAAGCGCTCAATAATGGCTCATAAGCAAAACTACGAAGCCCTAAAGAAACAAGGGCTTTACGGTGTGGTGCAAGGCGGACGCTTTCTAGACCTCCGTCTAGAAAGCGCCCGTACCCTCGCTTCTATGGACTTCGACGGCTTCGGCATTGGTGGGAGTTTCTCCAAAGAAGACTTAGGTGATGCTCTTAAGGTTGTGAATGAAAACCTGCCGGAAGATAAGCCACGGCACTTGCTTGGTATCGGTGAGCCAGAAGATATTATGGAGGGAGTACGACTCGGTTGCGATACTTTCGACTGTGTGGCGCCTACGCGTATTGGACGCACTGGTACTATCTATATCCATACCAGAGACGGAATTAAAAAAGTCAGTATCAAGAAAAGCGAATACGCACGGGACTTCAGTAAGTTGGACGAGGGTTGTGACTGTATGGTTTGCCAACGTTATACAAAGGCTTACGTATCGCACTTAGTACGCTCAGGTGAGATTTTAGGTGGCCATCTTTGTTCGATTCATAATCTTTATACGATAGTCAATTTCACCAAGCAGCTGCGTGAGAGTATTTTGCGCTCCTAACAAACATGCTAGACTTTATATGTAACCGAGGACCTGGGCCCGCCATGGCCCTTCCGCCCTCGGTCGCAGAGCATACCAACCTACGAATCCTGGCGGGCAACTCAAATTGCCCGTCTTTTTTTATTGCCCAACTTCGGATACACTGAGGCCAATGAAATTTGAGCTCGCAACTGACAAAACACCAGCTGGTGATCAGCCACAAGCTATAGAGAAGCTAATCGCTGGATTGAAGGCTGGAGCAGAACACCAGACCCTACTTGGTGTGACTGGCTCCGGTAAGACCTTTACCGCGGCCAATGTGATAGCTTCTGTGCAGAAGCCTACTTTGGTGATCGCCCATAACAAAACTTTGGCTGCTCAGCTAGCGCAAGAATATCGTGACTTTTTTCCTAATAACGCAGTGCACTACTTCGTTTCTTATTACGACTACTACCAGCCGGAAGCCTATATGCCGGTGTCCGACACCTATATTGAGAAAGAAGCTCAAATCAATAAGGAAATCGACCGCCTACGTCATGCTAGTACTCAGGCATTGCTGACGCGCAAGGATGTAATTATCGTAGCTTCGGTTTCTTGTATCTATGGTTTAGGTTCACCGATTGAGTACGAAAAAGTACATAAAAAATTTGAGAAAGGTTTTAAAACCAATCGAGCAGAACTTTTGCGCACTTTAGTTTCGATGTATTTTGAACGAACTACCGCTGATCTGATGCCGGGCCATTTTCGCGCTGTCGGCAACACTGTGGAAATAATGCCCACCAACGAGAAGGCAATCTATCGCCTAAGCTTTGATGGTGATGTCGTCTCCAGTATCACTAAGATTGATGCAACGACGCGAGCTATCATTGAAGAATCGGAAAACTTTTTTCTTTTTCCTGCTAAGCATTTCGTTACTCCAGAAGCAGAAAGAGCACGAGCGATTGAAGACATTAAGTTAGAACTAGACGAGCAGCTAAAGAAATTTAAGAAGGAAGAAAAGCTGTTGGAAACAGAGCGTTTAAAGCGTCGTACTGACTACGACCTCGCAATGATTCGAGAGATCGGTTACTGCAATGGCATTGAGAACTACTCAAGGCATTTCGATGGACGACAGGTGGATGAACCGCCTTATACCTTGCTCGATTATTTCCCACACAAAGCGGATGGATCTGCAGACTTTCTAACCATTATCGATGAGTCGCACGTAACTATTCCTCAGATCGGTGGTATGTACGCTGGAGACCGCGCGCGCAAGGATACTTTGGTTGACTATGGTTTTCGCTTGCCAAGTGCAAAAGATAACCGACCGCTGAAGTTTGATGAGTTTGAAAAACGAGTTGGTCAGCGTATTTACACCTCTGCAACGCCAGGCAAATACGAGTTTGAGAAAGCAGAGACCACGGGATTTCCGATGGTTGAGCAAATCATCCGCCCGACTGGCTTGGTAGATCCAGAAATTGACCTGCGACCGATTGTTGAGAAAGGCAGTTACCCCGGACAGGTAAAGGATTTCATTGAGGAAGCTGAAAAAATAATCAAAGGGGGAGCACGCGTGCTTACTACTGTACTCACCAAACAGATGGCTGAAGACTTGGCTGAATTCCTTGAAGGAAAAGGAATCAAAACCAAATACATTCACAGCGATGTTGAGACATTGGAGCGAATTGAAATTTTGACAGACTTCCGCAAAGGAGTGTTTGACTGTCTCGTTGGAGTGAACCTACTTCGTGAAGGACTCGACTTACCAGAGGTTGAGCTTGTGGCAATTCTAGATGCTGACAAGACGGGTTTCTTGCGCAGTGAGACGGCCTTGATTCAGACTATCGGTCGTGCCGCACGTAACGTAAATGGTCGCGTGATTCTATATGCTGACGAAATCACAAAAGCTCTAGAATTTGCGATAGGCGAGACTAATCGCCGCCGTAGCATCCAGCTGGCTTACAACAAAGAACACGGCATTACACCGCAAACCATCAAGAAAGAAATAAAATCAATTGCCGATCAACTCCGAACTGTACACGACGAAACTGTTCATACGCTGCTTACTGTAGATATGGATTTGTTTAAAAAGAATCCTAAGAAAGTTCTGAAAGAAAAACGCCAGCAAATGAACGAGGCGGTTTCTCTTCTCGACTTCGAAACCGCCGCCATCATTCGAGACGAGATCAAAGTTTTGGAGGAGTCTGCCAATCGCAAGAAAAAATAAAGAGTCTTTTTGCTGGATTGAAAAAAGACTCTAAAAGGGAAAGAACAAACAGTTTCTATTGAGTAAAGGCTGACGCTGAACCGTAGCTTACAGCAGCTATGTTGGTCCGGCGAAAGTCGAACTCCAGTTGTTTTTTACGGAAACGGAAGACCGGCGCGCATGAGAAGACGCCGTCAGCATCGGGAGCATACTCGTCTCCGGCAAAGTCTATCCAGAGGTCGTTGTTATCCTCTACAAATTCTGGGAAACGTTCCGGATGAGTGAGTAGTATAATGCCGCCCGCAAATGCACCAAGTCCGAATTCGTTGTGAGCGAATTTTTCCCGCGAAAGACGAGTGGAATGTCCGCGGTACTTTATGCCTGTTTGTGCCGGGAGCAGAATAACATTGCTTTTCTGTTTTCGGCCCAACCTTCTCCAGGCATTTTCAGACCTTACAGACTGCCGAAGCTCACCTTTGCCAAATGAATACTTCTGGTAATTGTAGAAATTACCATCGTAGCGTTTTTCCAGCTTATCCAGCAGCATTTTTAATGCTTCGTTGTAGCTGGGTGAAAACGTCTCGAATCTAGGGATCAGAAACGCCCCGTCTGCACCGGGCGCGCTGTAGTTTGCGTCCAGATTGCCAGTGACGTGTTCGATGCCTGTAAATTCCTTCCGCAAAATCCGCATTTGCTCTGCTAAAGGCTTCGGTTTGTATTCCGACGGGTATTTGTACTCCGAGGCCACGTGCTCACTCTCGAACTTTCCGGTGGTATTTTGTACAACCTTGTTCATAGCGCATCTCCGTTTCTGTTGTAAGGTACCGCCTAGTAAAAATATGAACCTTATACATTTAAGCGTCAAGTCTCTCCTCATCTGTGCCAGAAAAAACACTTTATGCTATACTCGCTTCCGTAATAAAACCTTCGGCTCCAACCGGAGGCGGTGTGCTATATGGCTGTAAAAAAGACCAAAACAGAGATGAACGAAAGAAGCGAGAAAATCGTGGTGCGTGGTGCGCGTACCCATAATTTGAAGAACATTGACGTTGAGATGCCTCGCGGGAAAATGATTGCCATCACCGGACCATCTGGTAGCGGCAAGTCTTCGCTGGCATTCGACACCATTTTTGCTGAAGGACAGCGTCGTTATGTGGAATCGCTTTCGCCTTACGCACGACAGTTTTTGAACAAACTGCAAAAGCCAGATGTCGATGAGATCAGCGGTCTTTCACCGGCTATCTCGATCGATCAGAAGTCTGCTAGCCGCAACCCGCGCTCCACTGTTGCAACTATTACGGAGATTTATGATTACCTTCGTATTCTTTATGCTCGAGTTGGTCAACCATACTGTCTTACCGAAGATGTGGCGATCGAGAAGCTTTCACAAGATGAGATTCTTGGCATTGTACTGAAGTCAATCGAAGAGCATGAAGTGAAGGACGCGAAGAAGGAAAAAGTGTTGGGAATTGAAGTTTCGAAAGGAAAGGTGGCAATTTTTGCACCATTGGTTGTTGGTCGTAAAGGCGAGTACTACCAGTTGCTTTATGATTTGCTCAACAAAGGTTACGAAACAGTGAAGATCGACGGACAAGTTAAACAACTTCGTGAACGAATTGAACTGAAGAAAAATCAACGACACGATATCGACGTGATGATTGATGCTATTTACGTGAGCGAATTCACTGATGATGCCCGAGGTTCACGCGAACGATTGTCAGAAGCAGTCGAATTGGCACTCAAAGAATCGAATGGTTTGGTAAAAGTGGAGCGACCGGATGGTACTGACCGAACGCTTTCAGCCAAATTCATTTGCCCTATTGACGGCTCGTCTTTTCCAGAGGTTGAACCGCGACTCTTTTCATTCAACTCACCTTACGGAGCTTGTCCAGAATGTAACGGTCTTGGAGTCGTAGGTATTTTCCAATCTGATGAGTGTCCGGCCTGTAAGGGTGCACGTCTGCGTCCAGAAGCCCTTCGTGTTTATCTAGGTGGTGGACCGAAAGACGGAAAGAACGTCGTTGATTTCACTAATATGTCGGTCAATGAGGCGAGTGACTTTATTGCAAAGTTAAAACTCACTAAGCAACAGCAGGATATCGCTTGGCCAGCCTTGCGCGAGATCATTGAACGCCTAGAGTTTATGAAAAACGTCGGTATCCAATACCTGACTCTCAATCGTCGTGCCAACACACTTTCTGGCGGCGAGGCACAACGTATTCGTCTTGCTTCTCAGTTAGGAAGTGGATTAGTTGGCGCGCTTTACGTGCTTGATGAACCTACTATTGGTCTTCACCAACGTGATAATGATCGTTTGATCAGCACGCTCACTTCACTCCGCGATCTCGGCAACACCATCATTGTGGTGGAGCACGATGAGGACACTATTTACGCTGCAGACTACCTCATCGATATTGGTCCTGGCGCCGGTGTACATGGAGGAGAAGTAGTAGTAGCTGATTACTTGGAAAAACTACTCTCTGATAAGAAGAATGAGTCTGGTTCAATTACACTCGATTACTTGCGTGGAGATAAAAAGATCGAGATACCAGAGCGTCGAGACAGCGAGAAGGGCAAGATTCAGATTAAAGGCGGCAAGGCTTTTAATATCAAGAACTTAAATGTCGATATTCCTCTTGGTCGGTTGATTGCAATCACTGGCGTGTCTGGTAGTGGCAAGTCCACTTTTATGTACGAGATTTTGCATAAAAATCTTTTGGCGCGGCTGGAGCGTCGTTATCGTACGGCGAAAACATTCAACGTAGCTTCGATCACTGGCACCGAATACCTTGGCCGTTCAGTTCTTATTGACCAATCACCGATCGGACGAACACCACGTTCGAACCCGGCTACATACACCGGTGCCTTCACTCATATACGAGATATGTTTGCCGCTACGGGAGAAGCACGAGCCCGCGGTTGGAAACCTGGACGCTTCTCATTCAATGTTAAAGGCGGACGCTGTGAGGCTTGTCAGGGTAATGGCGAGATTGCAGTTGAGATGCACTTTTTGCCAACTGTGTATGTGACCTGTGATGTTTGTGACGGAAAACGATTTACAAAGGAAACTCTCGAGGTTACTTATCGTAAGAAAAATATTTACGAAGTTCTTCATCTTACTATTGAAGAGGCTTACAACTTTTTTAATGATGTTCCAGCTATCGCTGAACGCTTAAAGAGTTTACTTGACGTAGGTCTTGGTTATCTTGAATTGGGTCAGAGTGCGACAACACTTTCTGGCGGGGAAGCACAGAGAGTAAAGATTGCCAGCGAGCTTTATCGTCCGCACACTCAAAAGACCATTTATCTCCTCGATGAGCCGACTATCGGTCTTCACTACGAAGACGTCAAGAAGTTGATTGAAATCCTGCAGGAGTTGGTACGGCGAGGTAACACTGTTATGGTAATCGAGCATAACCTCGACTTAGTAAAATCCGCTGATTACGTACTAGACTTCGGACCGGAGGGTGGGGAAGGTGGCGGTAATCTGGTAGCCAAAGGCACACCTGAAGAAATTGCCAAAAATGAAAAGTCTTTCACGGGACACTACTTAAAGAAGGTGTTGAAAAAGTAGTTGATGCTAGGATGCTTGGTGATAAACTAAGACCTTAGTTAACCTAGAGGAGACTGTGATGGATGACGAGTCTACCAAAAACATCATTCGTTCTTTCCTGAATGATATTGAAGGTGTGAAGGATAAGGCGGAGAAATACTTGTCTTTTTGCTTCCATGCAATGTCAGCATGTGTGACCAAACGAGAGTTCGGCCACTTGGTCTGGAAGTACCGAAGAATGTACAGGAGGCCCGCGCATTGATTGCGCGGTTTCTGTTTTTTCACTACACTGACGCTGTGACCAAAGAATCGCTAATTAAAAAGAAGCTACCGGATGCACCAGGGGTGTATTTCTTTTTGGGTGCCCGAAAGGAGATTCTTTATATTGGCAAAGCCACTTCTCTTAAAAACCGCGTACGCAGTTATTTCGCGCCTGACTTGAAAGACAAACGATCAGTGATGATCGAAAAGATGGCTCTGGAGGCCAAAAGTGTGGACTATACAGCAACTGATTCTGTGCTGGAAGCGATGATCCTGGAGACCAACTTGATCCGTACTCACAAGCCTCGTTACAACACGATCTCTAAAGACGATAAGAGTTATAACCATCTAGTTATAACCAACGAAGAGTGGCCTCGTGTATTGGTGGTTCGCGGGAAAGATTTAGGAGATTACGATTACACCTACCACTTCGGGCCGTTTCCAAGCGGCAGTTTGTTTCGCGAGGCGCTAAAGATAGTGCGCAGGCTTTTCCAATTTTACGATACCAAGCATCCGATTGGTGATGAAAAATCCAAGCTTGCTAGGGGCAAGATAGATTTCAATCGACAGATCGGTTTGTATCCGACTGAACAGAACAAAAAGGCATATCTGCAAGCCATTCGACATATTCGGTTTTTCTTTGAGGGAAAAAAGCGGCAGATCATTAAGGAATTGGAAAAGGAGATGAAACAATTGGCAAAAGACGAACGTTTTGAAGATGCTAATTTAGTTAAGAAAAAGATTTTTGCTCTGCAGCACATTCACGACATTGCACTCATTAAGGATGATAGCCGGATCTATCGAGATGAACATTCAGTACGCATTGAAGCCTATGACGTTGCGCATCTGCAAGGCAAGGATATGGTCGGAGTAATGACTGTGGTGGAGGGTGGCGAAATAAAACGCAGCGAATATCGAAAATTTAAGATACAGAGCGTGTCTGGCTCAAACGATCCGGCCGCCCTCCGCGAAGTGCTTGAGCGTCGCCTTTATCACAGCGAATGGCCACTACCACAGATCATTGCCGTAGATGGCAGCACAGCGCAGAAAAATGTAGCTGAAAGAGTGTTACGTAACAAGGAATTGGCTATTCCGGTAGTGGCTGTTGTTAAAGACGACCGACATCGTCCAGTTCGTGTTCTTGGGCCACAGAGTGTGCTTAAGAAGTATCACGACTCAATATTGCTGGCCAATGCGGAGGCCCATCGTTTCTCAATAGGTTATCATCGTTCGAAGCGAAAGTTGGTCTAAATTAGATGTGGGGCGGCTACGCCGCCCCACATCTCGTTGTTACATATATCTTATAACCCACGTTATAATCTTGGTATGAAAAACCTTCGGGTGGCGGTTTTGCGTGGTGGTCCAAGTGAAGAGTACGAAGTGTCGATGAAAACCGGCGCTGCTGTTCTTGGGGTACTACAAAATCTATCCATTCCGCATAACGACATTGTAATAAATCGTCGTGGCGAATGGCTTCTTCATGGTATTGAACGCGCCCCCGCGGATGCTTTGTTTGCTACTGATGTAGTCTTTATTGCGCTACATGGTCAATATGGTGAGGACGGCACTGTGCAACGTTTGTTAGACCGTCTCGGCGTTCCGTATGTGGGCAGTCGCGCCTATCCTTCAGCTCTTGCGATGAACAAGGTGCTGACCAAAGAAATACTTCGTGATCATAAAATAAAACTCCCAGCACACTTACGGGTGACAAAAGCCGGCACTGACGTGCGCCGTGTTGTTGGCACAATTGAAGAGTTGTTTGGTCCAGAATACATTGTGAAGCCGGTTGCTGGAGGCTCCTCAGTTGATACTCACCATGCAGCTAGTTCTTCTGAACTTGCCGCTATTTTAAATGACATATTTACACGTCGCGACGAAGTGCTGGTGGAAGAATTTATTCGAGGGCGCGAAGCGACTGTAGGTGTAGTTGAAGGTCTGCGAGGAGAAACACTTTATAGTTTGCCGGTAGTAGAAATAGTGCCGCCGCCTTCACATAGTTTTTTTGCCTCCGACGTGAAATACGATGGACGTACTGAAGAAATTTGTCCTGGACGTTTTTCTAGAGACGAAAAAGAAGCCCTAACAACAGCTGCTCAATTAGCACATCAAGCACTCGGACTTTCTCATTACTCTCGCAGTGACTTCATTGTCTCAGATAACGGTATTTATTTTTTGGAAACAAATACTTTGCCGGGCCTGACACAAACTTCACTTTTTCCACAAATGCTTTCTGCGGTGGGACATTCGTTTGATGATTTCATTTTGCATTTAATGCGAACCGCTATAAAAAAATAATTTTGCTTTGAATGTTTCTACGTTAGTCACACCTTTGTACTAGACAGTAAAAATATTTCTCGTGATAATACTGTTAACGTTTCAATGTTTCTAATTTAGTTCTTATGAAGGCAAAAAATATTAGTACCAAACCTCGTGTGACGAAAACAACATCCGCAAGAATCGCAACGCCTTCTTTGGTGATCAAGCAACATGAGCAAGCCATTCTGGTAGTGCTTGCGTACTTGATTGGTTTTATTACAGCTTTCATAGCGTTTAAGTTAGCGGAAGATAATAGCTGGTCACCGATTGTAGAAGCCGAACGCTCTCAATATGAAATGATGAGTAATCTTGAGGTCTTGGTGAAAGGAGGTAATTTGTACGCAGCTCGAAACGGAATAGAGCACGCACTAAGTGTTTATGCTGACAGAGAAGAAGAGGAAGATGGTTTTCACTACAGCGTGTTGGTAGCTTCTGTTTCTCCTGATAACCGTTTTGTGCACTATTGTGTGCAGCCAACTGCGACTTCAGATACTTGTACCAACTTCATCTATTCGTCTGAAGAAGACGTGATTTATCGAGTTAAGAACGGAGAAGAACAAATGTCTGTCTTGGCTGACTTAACCACAGACTCTGGCTGGATGGAGGACGGCAAGTTGTCCCTACCAGGACACCAGTCAGTTTCTGCTGATACTCCTTGGAAAATGGTGGCGCATTGACGACAGCGCCAAGAATAAGTATCATACTGCCTGTGCGATCGCCCAAGTTGGGCGTTTGTGCTAATAAAAGGGCCCTTAGCTCATTTGGTAGAGCGCCTCATTTGCACTGAGGAGGCGGCGGGTTCGAATCCTGTAGGGTCCACCGATACATTAAACCTGCCCTGCGGCAGGTTTAATGATAGGTGGAGGCCGGAGGCCTGTTGCTTTGCAACGGCCGAGGCGGGGTCGAGAGCACTTAGTAGAATTGGAGCGAAGCGAACAATTATACTTAGTGACTCGTGACCACATAAAATAATCCGTCAGGATTCGAAGACCTTGCCTGATATTTTGCGACGTAAGGAGCAAAAATATCGACAAGGTGTACTGAAACTGTAAGTTTCGAATATCCTGTCTGGGTCGAATCTTTTAGTCTACACATAACAAATACAAACTTTAACGCCCGGCAACCAATGTGGTTGCCGGGCGTCGTTCCTGTATCTGAAGATCAGGTGTAACCTTTCGGTAGAAATATGCAATAGAATGTGAACCCTCCGTTGGTGGCAGGGCGTCGGCACACATGTGCCTTGCCGTCCGGAGTATCGACGTAGAACTTGTTGTCTGTCTTTGCGAAGTACCACTTGTTATCTTCAAGCAGAACTTCTGCTCCACCGCTCAGGATGTCTTTGTAGTCATCAACCGGCCCGCAGTCACGACGTTTCTCGTCGCAACAGCTCAATCCGTTCGCTTGCAGCGTCTGGTACCAGTGGTGGTTCCTGTCGTGTCCTGGCGCAACATAGGATTGTTGCGCCAAAACAATACTGTGGGTGACCATCACTACTAAGATGGTCAAAGCTTGAACCAATCCTCTAAACATCGCTCACCCTTTCTTTAACTGAGGTCGCTACTCGGAAAAATAACACGCCAGGACTATTCGGTAAAGTACCTGTGCACAAGCTCGGTTCTTGGGGCTTACCGTTGCTATACTTACCGGTATATGAGAAAACCATTTGCACTGCTCAGTGGGGCCATCGCTCACTTCAAGGTCAATCCAAAGTTGTATTTAGGTGTTGTTGCAGTGCCGCTCGTTATCAATTTATTAATGGTCTTACTCGAACCGAGCAAGAACACTGGAGTCGTCAACATGTATGAATGGATTCTTTATGGAGTCTTAGGAATTGCATTGATTGTGTTCAATATTCTAATGGGCGTGGCTTTGATATTGGCCGCTAACAACCCAACACTAAGCACGCGTAGTGCTTATGGTCAGGCTTATGCCTACTTCTGGCGCTACCTCGGTTTTTCAATAGTACTGTCACTAATCATTTTTGTGGGCCTTATTTTATTCATAGTACCCGCAATCATATTCTTAGTCTGGTTCACATTCGCAGTATTTGTGTTGGTTTTGGAAAATGCGCGCATTATTGAGTCTCTGAAGCGCAGTCGGGAGTACGTGAAAGGACACTGGTGGGCTGTTTTCGGTCGCATGGTTTTCATTACAGGTGTTGCGGTTGTCATACTTGTGCCGCTTGGTCTTCTCAGTTCAGCAATGCCAGGACAAAAGGACTGGATAGATGGTTTAGTCAGTCTGGTAAGTGCGCTTATTACGCCGTTCACCCTGATCTATATGTACCTGATGTATCAGGACATCAAAGGTTCGATAGTTGCCTAACTTAAGTTAGCTTCTACAATAATGTCCCCCTTTTCTTCCGAAAGGGAGGACTTTTGTTTCTTGTGGAGAAGCTTCAATTTTGGCCTAAAATGTGTTAAAATGCCGGCAAATTCTGTGTTTTATGACGTTAGTACCGACAGCTCACGCGGCCTCAGAAGGACTATCAATCCACCTCGCTCCCGAGGTGCTTACCACCGTGGGTGGTTTGCCGATAACTAGCACTTTGCTCACAGTTTGGCTCACGATGGCGCTTTTGGTTGCCTTGGCCTATTTTGGCACTCGTCGTCTAACATTGATGCCGAGTCGTTTGCAAAGCTCTTTGGAATTACTGGTTGGAGGTGTCTATGACTACGTTAAAGATGTGTTGGAGAGTGAAAAACTAGCGAAGCGTTTTCTTCCGCTAATATTAACCATTTTCCTCTTTATTCTGACAATGAACTGGATTGGTCTTTTGCCAGGAGTTGATTCAATCGGTATTTATAAGGAAACAACAAGTCATGGTGAAGCGGCAGCCAAGTTAGTACCATTCTTTCACCCGCCTGCTACCGATTTGAATATTACGATTGCTTTTGCTCTGGTCGCTTTCGTGGCCATTGAACTGGCCGGTGTAACACTACTTGGTGTCTGGAAGTATGGCGGTAAATTTATAAATTTTCATTCACCACTAGGCTTTGTGATTGGTTTGATCGAGCTCCTTTCCGAGTTGGCTCGTCTTATCTCATTCTCATTCCGTCTCTTTGGTAATATTTTTGCCGGGAAAACACTGTTGTTGGTAGTTATGTTTTTGACTACGCCATATATTTTGCCAGTGCCGCTGATCGCTTATGAAATATTCGTCGGTTTTATACAGGCCTTTATATTCGCGATTTTGACTTTGTATTTCATAAAGATCGCGATCGAAGAACCACATTGATTCGTAATCAGACTGGAGTCAAACGATTTCGTTTGGTTCCCGTCTGCTTGTGAGCAGGTTTAGTAAGTATTAAGTTCAATAATTTTATGGAAGTAGAAGCAATGAAAGCCCTCGCTATGGCTATCGCCGCTGGCGTTGGTGTTCTCGGTCCTGGTATCGGTATCGGTATCTTGGCAGGCAAGGCTCTTGAGGCAATCGGTCGCAATCCTGAAGCCGCTGGTAAGGTACAAGCAACGATGTTCATCGGCATCGCGTTCGTGGAAGCGTTGGCGATTTTTGCCTTGGTAGTCGCATTCGTCATCAAGTTCGCTTAAAACCTCTAAAATCGGTGAACTCCTAGAGCTTCAGAATTTTGACTCCCGCACCGTAGGATCGTCTACGTCTTGGTCGTCAAAATTCCTCCAGCTCGTCGGATTTCCTCCAATTTTATAAGTTTTTGATTTTGCACTTATAATTTTTAGCAACTATGGAATCTCTTATTCACGCCTTTGGTATCGACATCAAGTTGATCACGATCCAAATCATAAACTTCGTCGTCTTGGCGGGAGCGTTGTCGTATTTGCTTTATAAGCCGATACTGAAAATTCTTCGTGAACGTGAAGAAAAGATAAGTCAGGGTATCCAGGATGCTGAAGCAGCGAAAAATGCTAAGAACGCTGCTGACGTTGAGAGAAAGGAAATTGTAGCTACGGCACACAATGAGGCTGAAGCTGTGACGAAGCGCGCAGAAGAGCATGCAGAAGCACGAGCTGCCGAAATGATGGTTGAGGCAGAAAAAGAAGCTGCTCAAAAACTTCGCAGCGCTGAAGAAAAAGCCGAAGCTATGCGCGTACAGGCACGCAAAGAGAGTGAGGCAGAGATTGCGAAGCTTGCCGTCTTGGCAACTGAAAAGATGCTGAAGCAAGAGTCCAAAGCATAAATTATGAACACCAAACAACATTATCTGAAGGCGTTACTTCCTCTTCTTAAAGACGAGAAAGGTGCGAGTAAAAGTCTATCTCACCTCGAAAAGGTGATGAAAAAACACGGGCACGGACAACTTTTGTTGCCGGTGTTACGTGCGGCTGTTCGGGAGTTGTCTGGTTATGCTAACGCTTCACATCCGCGTCTCATCTTGGCTAACGAGAAAGACAAGGCGCGATTTGCTAAAAAGTACAAGGATGCCGAAGTTGTGATTGATGAGCACATCATCGGCGGTTATATTTATGAAACAGAAGGACAACGCTTAGACCATAGTCACAAAACAAAATTATTGAACTGGTATCACGCCACAATTAACAACAAATAAAGTTTATGAGCACCACAATTATTGAAAAGCTGAAGAAGGAAATAGCTACTCTTGAAAATGAGTCGACCAGTGAAGAGGTTGGTGTCGTGTCTGCCGTCTTTGACGGTATCGCCGAAATCGACGGACTTCGTGGCGCCGAAATGATGGAAATGCTTTCCTTCGAAACCGCCGATGGCAAACCGCTCACAGATGCCATCGAAAACGCCGGAGCGCTTTTTGGTTTGGTGCTCAACCTCGAGGAAGACTCGGTCAAAGCTGTGGTGCTTGGCGAGTCATATCGAGTGAAAGAAGGTATGCGGGTCACAAAGACTGGCAAGCTGCTTTCTGTTCCTGTTGGCGAAGGAATTGTCGGTAGAGTCGTCAACACTCTTGGCGAGCCGATTGATGGTCGTGGTGCTATCGAAACGGATACCTCAATGCCAATTGAACGTGTTGCATATGGCGTGATGGATCGTTCTAGTGTGAATGAACCGATTCACACAGGTATCAAGGCAATCGATTCGATGATTCCGATTGGTCGTGGTCAGCGAGAGTTGATTATTGGTGACCGTGGCACTGGTAAAACCACCGTTGCTATCGACACCATCATCAACCAGAAAAACGAGCCTAAGGACAAACGACCAATCTGTATTTATGTAGCGATTGGTCAGAAGCGATCAAAGACGGCTAGCTTGATGGCAAAGCTCGAGGCGGCTGGTGCAATGGAATACACCACGATCGTTGCGACTTCAGCTTCTGAAGCATCCCCGCTCCTTTTCTTGGCGCCTTTTGCCGGTGCCGCTATTGGCGAGTATTTTATGCAAAAAGGTCGCGATGTGTTGGTGGTGTTTGACGATCTTTCTAAGCACGCCGTTGCGTATCGTCAGATGTCACTCTTGCTCCGTCGTCCACCAGGCCGAGAAGCTTATCCTGGAGACATCTTTTACTTGCACTCCCGCTTGCTCGAACGCTCAGCCAAGCTTTCTAAGGAACTCGGTGGGGGATCATTAACTGCACTTCCGATCATTGAGACGCAGGAAGGTGACATCTCAGCCTACATTCCTACCAACGTGATCTCTATCACGGACGGACAAATTTTCCTTGAAGGCGATCTCTTTAATAAAGGAATCCGTCCTGCCATCAACGTTGGTAACTCCGTATCTCGTGTGGGATCTTCTGCTCAGACAAAAGCGATGAAAAAAGTGTCAGGCAAGATCAAACTTGAGTTGGCACAGTTCCGTGAGCTGGAAGCCTTTATGCAGTTCTCATCAGACTTGGATGCTGAGACCAAGACTCGCATCGACAACGGTCGTAAATACGTTGAACTCCTAAAGCAAGACCAAAACGCACCAGTACCGTTTTACGAGCAAGCTGTGTCTATTTATGCAGCCAACCAAGGTCTTTACAATGGAACCACACCAGAAAACGTACGCGAAATTGAGGCAGGTTTTGTGGCTTTCATAAAACGTGACCGAAAAGAAATTTTCAGTCAGATAGAAGATAGTCGTGAACTGAGTGACGATGTTATTGCTGCTCTCGACACCGCCATCGTAGATTTCAAAGACGCCCACTCTAAGTACTATGGCTCTTAAACAAGTAAAAAGTAAAATAGTCGCTACCAAAAAGACTGGTCAAGTGACCAAGGCTATGGAAGCTGTGTCGGCTGTGAAAATGCGCAAGAGTCAGGAGAAAGCATTGCAAGGTCGGCCTTACGTGCGCTCAGCGCTCCGTATTTTGGCGCGACTGGCTTCGTCTCGTGATGGTCTTGCTCATCCCTTTGTTGTGCCAAAGTCAGAAGGTAAGCGATTGCTTGTTGTGATTACCAGCGATAAAGGTTTGGCGGGTAGCGTCAATAGCGCTGTTTTGAAACTTGTGGATGAACTTGTTAAGGACAAGGATGTAGAAGTGATACCGGTCGGACGCAAGGCAGTCGACTACGCTAATCGTATGGAATTAGTGTCACACGGCGCTTACACCAACATTAGTGATGATGTTAAAGTGCCAGACGTTACAGAAATTGCTCGTTCTGTTTTCTCACTCTACAAAGATGGGCGATATAAATCTGTAGAGGTTGTCTATCAAAATTTCCTCAGCACTTTTGAACAAGCACCAACTAGACGACGCATTTTGCCACTAGACCCAGCAGAACTTCATTTTGTTTTACAAAGCATTCGCCCTAAGACAGGACGTTATAGTGAAGCAGAGGAGTCGACTGACAATGTTGCTGATTACTTGATCGAGCCGTCACCAGAAATAGTGCTCGATACTCTGATGCCACAATTGATAGAGATAATGATTTACCATTCACTGATCGAAAGTAAGGCCTCAGAACACTCAGCCAGAATGGTAGCGATGAAGAATGCCACGGACAAAACAAAAGAAGTTATAAAATCGCTGACTATCAAATACAACAAAGAGAGACAGGCAGCGATCACGGCAGAAGTGTCAGAGATCACCGCCGGCGCCGCCGCAGTAAGCACTTGAAAACTATAATTGGACAACAAAAAACTTAACAACATTTAAAACATTATTATGAAAACAGGAGTTATTACCCAAATTATCGGACCAATCGTAGACGTACACTTCAAGGAAGGTGTGCCAGATCTTCTTAATGCGCTTAAGGTGAAGCGTGCAGACGGAGAAACTATCACACTCGAAGTGGCTGCGCATACTGGTCTCGACCGTGTACGTGCGATTGCGATGCAGGACACGCAGGGTATGACGCGCGGTCTTGAGGTTATGGACACTGGTGCCGCTATCTCGGTACCGGTTGGAGAAGGCTCGCTCGGGAGACTCTTCAATGTCTTGGGTGAAACTCTTGATGGTAAAGGGTCAATGGATGGAGCGCCACAACGTGCAATCCATCAGGAAGCACCTGCTTTCACCGAACAATCAACTGCTACAGAGGTGTTTGAAACCGGCATCAAATCTGTAGATCTTCTAGCACCTTTCATTAAGGGAGGTAAGGTCGGTCTCTTTGGTGGAGCCGGCGTAGGAAAGACTGTGCTCATTCAGGAACTCATTAACAACGTTGCTACCAAGCACGGAGGATACTCAGTGTTTGCTGGTGTTGGTGAACGTGTGCGTGAAGGAAACGACCTGTATCACGAAATGAAGGACTCAGGCGTGCTTGATAAGACGGCGCTTGTTTTCGGACAAATGAATGAAGTACCAGGTGCCCGTGCCCGAGTTGGTCTCACTGGCCTTACAATGGCTGAGGCACTTCGTGATGAAGGTTCTGGTAAGGACGTGCTGTTCTTTATGGACAACGTGTTCCGCTTCACTCAAGCCGGACAGGAAGTGTCCTCACTACTTGGTCGTGTTTCTTCAGCTGTGGGTTATCAGCCTACTTTGGCCGAGGAGATGGGTAAGATGCAAGAACGCATCACATCAACCAAGACTGGTTCTATTACTTCGATTCAGGCGGTTTACGTACCGGCTGACGATATGACTGACCCGGCTCCAGCAACCACTTTCTCACACCTAGACTCAACAGTGGCACTTTCTCGTCAGCTTGCGTCACTTGGTATCTATCCGGCCATTGATCCTTTGGAGTCAAACTCTTCTGCCCTCGATCCAAAGATCGTAGGAGAAGAACATTACCGTGTAGCGCAAGGTGTGAAGCAGACATTGCAGCGCTATAAAGATCTTCAGGACATTATTGCCATCCTTGGTATCGAAGAGTTGTCTGAAACAGACAAGCAGACAGTTTATCGTGCTCGTAAAATTCAGCGCTTCCTATCCCAGCCGTTCTCTGTAGCGGAAGTGTTTACTGGTGCACCGGGTAAGTATGTGAAATTGGCTGACACTGTACGTGCCTTCGGAGAAATTCTGGACGGTAAGCATGATGATAAGTCAGAAGCCGCTTTCTATATGAAAGGGGGAATCGAAGAGGTAATATAGCCACTTCAAAATTTTGCTTATGAAATTACTTAACCTGACAATTGCTCGCGTGGATATGCCTGTTTTCGACGGTGAAGCTATTTCGGTGACTGTACCAGGTACAGCCGGTGACATGACATTGTTGGCCGACCACACGCCGATCATTTCTCCTTTAAAAGCCGGCACGATTTTGATCAAGAAAGAAAATGGGGAACAGGAAAGTATTTCAATTGACTCTGGCGTCTTGGAGATGAATGACAATCACGCGACTATTTTAATTTAAAAGTAGATCGCTAGAGATAAAAATTGCCCTCGGATCGACAAATGTCGACCCGAGAGCTTTTGTTATTCGGCGCGACTGTCCATTGAGCCGATCAGTGCGCAGAGAAGGCCTGCGGCGAGCGAGATGGCAATGATTGCCTTCCAAGCGAAGGTGATCACCTGAAACGCATCTGTTGCAAAGAGCGCGATCATCACCAGAAAGAAAGCTCCAGCGAATATTGAACAAACAATAAACACCAGAACAAATTTAAATCCAGACATTCTTCCCTCCAAGAACTACACACTTGTATTATATCACAAATTAGAGCTAATTGCAAGTATCATCGATGTACACAACTGTCGCATCCTTCACTCAGTATGGTTGTTATGATGTGTGATATGGAAATAGCATATATTATTGCGTCAATTTTACAGACGATCGCAGTGTCGCTTGGTGTCGGAAGTTCAACTGTCGCAGTGGCTCAGTTTTTTGTGGCCATAGCTGATGGGAAAATTGAAGAAGCAGAACGTCGTGTTATGGGAGTTGTGTATATCTTGTTGCGTGTCGCAATGGGTCTTATCCTGCTCGCAACACTAGCTCAGTCAGTCATACTTTATAACGTCGTGGGACTTCGTTATATCAACCCATTTACAGTAGGCATTTGGGCCGTCACTGCCGTTTTGTTTATTAATGCCATCTTGATGACGCTCCGTATGATGCCGTCAAAATTTGGACCAGGTATTCAGGCAGGAAGTTGGTACACTCTAGGTGTTACTCTTGCATTAGTACCGCTTGGCCTGACAGCTTTCACCTACCAGCAATTTTTCTTTGCTTTTGCAGGTATGGTAGTTCTCGCTGTCGCCATTGTTAACGGAATAATGAATTACCAAAAGAAAATCAGATAATAAGCATGGCAATTGATGTAAAGGAGGAACAATTATTGTTGGCAGAAATACAAGTTTTGTTGGCCGAGCTTCGAACGCACTTGTCTTTAGTTCGTACTGGAGCAGGAATCGTGGTAAGTGCTGCTACACTAGGCTTTCTTTTGTTGTCCAATGGCGCCTACCTGCCTTTCGTTACAGAAATGCACACTACGGTGATTTACAGCATCCTGTTGTTCTCAGTATTAGGTGGTGTTTATCTTTTTGTTAGATCAGAGAGGAAAATACTAGCAATAACAGGATTGATCAGAAGCGCTGAAAAAAAGAATAAAAGGATTGATAAGTTGATGGTGTAAGTTAGTTGCAAAGTTACATAGTTACAAAAACAGCCGACCCCCGAAAGGGTCGGCTGTTTTTCTTAGTAACCTAGAAACTCAGTGACTTAGGAACTACGTCGCCATCTCTTTCACTAATCTTCGGTAGGAAAGAAGTGGGATAAACACCAGAGTCAAGATGGTGCCGTAGATGAGGCCGAACGCAATCGTGAAGGCAAGTGGCGCCCACATCGCAGATACCAGAGTAAGAGGAATCATACCGATTACAGTAGTAATGGTGGTAAGAAGGATAGGACGAAGGCGACTTTCTGCCGCACTAAGTACGATATCTTTCGGGTTACCATCGATGTTTGATCCACGTAAATGATTCAATACGTCGAGCAATAGAATGCCGTGGTTGATCACAACACCACCGAGCGCAATGATGCCAAGGAAAGCGGTAAAGGATAGTGGCTGACCAGCGATAAAGAGACCAATCAGAACGCCTGTCAGTGAAAGCGGTATGGCAGATAGTAGTCGAAGGGAGGTACGGAAAGAGTTAAACTCAAGCACCAATACTGCAAACATCAGCACTAGACCAGCAATCAAAGCGATTAGCATTTCGGTGAAGGTTCTCTTGATTTCCTCGTCTTCACCGCCAAAGCTAATTCGAATGCCAGAAGGAAGTTCAAGCTTTTCAGATTCTGTGCGAATCTTTTCAGTCAGTTCAACAGCATTGGCGCCGTCGACTACATAGGCGCTCACCTGACTCACGCGTGTACCGTCTTCGTGATTAATTGACGCAGAGGTACGTCCGGCGGTGATTGTAAGAAGAGAACCTAGTGGGATGGTGCCGCGAGGTGTTGCTACCGGTACAGTAGCGATTGCGTCCGCTGTTGCGATTGAGGTGTCTTCGGGATTTACAAAGTCAGCATTGAGATCCATCACAACGTGCACATCAACATCTTCTCCTTCAATACGAATAGTGGTCGCATCTACTCCATCAATAGCAGTACGAAGAGTGGAGGCAACGTCAGCGGCAGATAGTCCGTATTCCTCAGCTCGGCTCCGGTCTACGGCAATACGTAGCTCAGTGCCGTCATTAGAAAGCGACGAGGAAATATCACGAGTGCCCTCAGTATTTTCAACCAAGTTTTCTAGTTGTTCAGTAGCGCGGGAAAGGGCAGCTGCATCTTCACCCCAGACTTTTGCTACTATCGGAGCACCGGACGGTGGACCGCCTTCTGCTGACGATACTGTAACTTTGGCATTCTTCAGTTCCATTTTAGCCAAACGTACGCGCAGGTCATTTACAATTCCTTCACTGCTTGCGCTTTTTGGACGGTCTGGATCTAGGTTCAATGTTATGTTGGCAAATTTACTTCCAGAACTAGCGCCACTTGCGTTGAACAAAGAGCCGCTACCTACTGTCGTCATATACGAGTCAAGATGAGGAGTTTTGGCCACTTCTTTCTCAACCAACTTCGCTACAGCATCAGTCGCTGTCAAAGTGGTGGCTTGAGGTAATTCAATTTCAAGGTAGGCCAGGTCAACGTTTTCGGGAGGGAACATTACGGTTTTCAAAAGACCTGTCACTGGCAATGCTAGAGCTATGATGAAAGTAACAGCCAAGAAGCCAAAGAAGAAACGTTGCAAACGAAGACTTGAAAAGAGTTTGTCCATCCAAGCACGGTAATTTGTAGAAGTTTTAGTCCAAAGTTTTTCTCGATATACAGCGAATGGGCTTTCTTCATGCTTAATAACCCAGAGTGTAATAAGTGGCACGAAACCAAGCGCAACCACAATTGATGCCAAAAGCACAACGATGATAGTGAAAGGAATCGATTTGATGAACTGACCAATGATTCCGGTCAAGAAGAAAAGTGGTACGAACACAGCAACTGTGGTCATCGTGCCAGCAATCAGTGGCCAACCAAAGTCTTTGATGGCTTTTTGAGCAGCGGCTAGTTTAGAGAGACCTCGTTCGCGGTTGGTATGAATTGCTTCAACCACCACAATAGCGGAGTCCACCAATATACCGATTGCAATAATGAGCGCAAACAGAGAAATGAAGTTGATCGAGTTTCCAGTCGCCATCATACCCATAAAGGCAATCACGAAAGAAAGCGGTACTGATAGTGCTGCAATAAGAGCTTCACGAAGACCGATCGCAACCAGCAAAACAAGCATAATGAGCACAACTGTTTCAAAGCCAGTTCTGGTCAGTTCATTGATAGAGTCGCGAACCTCTTCGCCGGAGTCATATATTACAACTACATCAGAGCCTTTAAGCAGACTGCTTTTTAATTCTTCGATTCGCTCTAGAGTGTTGTCTGTGGCTGTTAAAATGTTACCTCCAGAGGTCTTGTAAACGTTTAGAGTTAATGCGTAAGTCGCTTCTTCTCCGTCCTGTGACAAACGAGAAATTGAAGAGGATTTTTCAAAACCATCGATAACAGTAGCGACATCAGATACTCGTATTGTGCCCGAAGGTGTGGCGATCGGGGTGTTGGCGATATCTGTCGGATCAGTGATGTCTCCTTCAAATTGAACAGGGTAATCAACACCGTCGACAGTTAGTGAGCCAGCTGGTACAGAAGCGTTCGCAGATCGTAAGGCACCGATTATTTGGTCGACGCGCACGTTGTGTTGGGCAAGTGCATCCTTGTGAACAACAATGGATAGTTGTCGATCACGGACACCAGAAACTTCTACTCGCGAGACACCAGTGACGTTAACAAGATCATCCTGAAGATCTTCGCCAAGCTTGGCTAGAGTGGTAGGAGAAAGGTCAGTCGAGACACCGATCATCAAGACCGGTTGATTCTGAAAGTCCATTTTAGAAACAGTCGGCTCTTCTGCATCCGTCGGTAGCTCCGCCTTTACTCCATCTATAGCCGTGCGCAGGTCACTGAGTGCTACATCAACATCGGCAGAAGAAAGAAACTGTGCAGTAATGACAGAAACACCTTGTTGTGATGTTGAAGTTACCTTATCAATATTGGCGACGTTGCGTGCTGCTGGCTCAAGCTTGTCAGTCACTAGTCGTTCAACATCCGCTGCGGTGGCTCCAGGCAAGATTGTGGTTATGATGCCCATTGGGATCACGACCTCAGGGGTAGATTCCTTAGGAATAGCGAAAATAGCGTAGGCGCCAGAGGCGAGTAAGGTAAAGATTGTGAGAATCGTAAACGCTTGGCGAGTGAGAAAGAAGTTCCAAAGAGGAAACATAAAGGTAAAAAGTTAAGTTTAATTAGATACTTCCACTCGTTCTCCAGCTTTTAGACCACGGACATCTTTGATAACGTTTTCGTCGCCATTAAGTCCTGTTACTTTAATACTGTTGGCAGTCACTAGCCCAGTCTCTACTGTAATCTCTTCAATTACGCCGTCCTGATTTACAACGAAAACATAGGCATGGTCTGGTGTGTACTTAACAGCCGAAAGCGGCAGTGTCCACCAACGGTTTGTTTCAACACCTTCTTCGGGAACGATTATGGCAACATCGGCACCAATATTGAGAATGTCACCTACGACTACGTTCTGAGAAGTGATTGTTCCAGCAAACGGAGCTCTGACGATAGTTCTGTCATAGCTTGCTTTAGCGGCTTGGTAAGAACCTAGAGCCTGCTTAATTGCTGCATTGGCAGATGATACTGCACCGCCAGTACCACCAATGGCCGCACTGTTAACAGCTTCCTCTGCTCTTACTAAGGTACTCTTTGCGCTGAGGAGAGCGGCATGATGAGTGTCGAGGGTGGCTCGGGCAGTAGAAAACTCTGATGAAAGAGTAGATAAATCGCTAGCTGAAAACACTTCATTTGGCTCGTGTCTAGGAATCAAGCTGATAAAAATATCAACCATACTTGTTAGACGTTCTACATCACTAATGGCTCGGTTAAGTGCAGCCAAGATAGTAGGACTATCACTATTGGATGAAATTGCTGCAACATCTTTCTGCCAGTCATTAAGGACAGTGCTCAGTTCGGATCGGCTTTGATTAAGCTCTGTCGCTTGTCCACTTGCACTGATGCGTACACCTGGACTGATACGTGGGTTACTAAAAAGTTGATCGACAGTATTAAGTAATACACCGTTCCAAGCAGTCATAGCAGCTCGGTCAGCAGAGATAGCCGCCTGCTTAGCAGCCACAAGTGCTGTTTCTGCATCGGCTACGCCAACATCGCTTTGTGCGGCTGAAGCCAAAGCCGCTTCATAAGAACCTTGAGCCTGTGTCAAAGCGGCTCGCTCAGAGGCGTTATCGATTTCTGCGATAATACTGCCGGCCTCTACTTTAGTGCCAGCGGATGTAGCGCTGTTGACTCGGCCTCCGGCTTGCGCTCGCACAACAAATGAATTGCCGCTCGCAGTGGGGTAGGCGATAGATAATGCTCCCTCAGCTGTTTCTGATACGTTTAAAGTTTCAACTTTGCGGGTTGCTTCTTCTGGAGTGTTCTCGGTGCCATTTTTGCCACCAAAAATAATGAAACCAATAACTGCTACAAATGCAACAACTGCACCGCTTGTGTAATAAGGATGCTTTTTAATAAAGTTTTTAATATTTTTCATAAATTTGTTTAAGTATTAAAGGTTATGTTTTGCCACCAGCGGTGATTTTTTTATGAAGTTCGTTCAATACCTTGAGTTCAGAATCAGACAGTTTGGCAAACATCAGGGCACATTCTTCTGCAAATAATTTTTGGATACCCGCCATCATTTTATTACATTTTGCTGTGGGCATCAGTTTTACTGTGCGTTTATCTTTCGGATCATGCTCGCGACGTACGTAGCCCTTCTCCTCAAGTTCGTTGGCCAACTGGGTGATGGCGCTTCCTGTAACATCCATTATTGCACTTAGTTCTTTCACATTGGCGCCTTTGTCACCGTACAGTAGGTTAAGTAGTGCCCACTGTGAGGGTGTGACAGCGGCTCCCGGTACCTTAGCCATCCTGCCACATGTAGCACGCTGGCCTTTGCGTAAGGACTCAATTACCTCTCCAATGCATTTAGTTCTATCCATAGTATTACTAAGTAACTTAGTTAAGTAACTTAGCAAATATCTGTAAAGTGGTCAATCCTACGCCGGTGGATTATAATTCCTGCATATGTTTGGAAATTTGAAGAATTTTGCGATGCGGAAGCTTTTGGAACGTCAGCTTAAAGACGCTCCGCCAGAACAAAGAGAAATGATCACTGCCTTAATGGAGAAGAATCCGGCGGTGTTTGAGCAGATTGCAAAGGAAATGCAGGCTGAGCTAAAAGTAAATGGAAACAATCAGATGGCAGCGGCAACAAAAGTGCTGCCTAAGTATCAGAAGGAAATTATGGCTGCTATGAGTCCCGAAATGCGGGAAAAACTTATCCAGATGCACAGTGGGACAGCTGGCCGTTTCAATCCTAATGGCTCGATAAGGCGCTAAGCGCAGAGCCGGTTGTATCAACAGACCACGATGCAGAAACATCGTGGTCTTGTTATATTTATAGTTATACATGGCAAAGAAAATTCTCGTTCTGCTTGGACACCCTGACAAAGAGACTTATTCAGGACAAATAGCCGACCGTTACGAAATTACAGCTAGGGCAGCTGGCCACGAAGTAACCAGAGTTAATATCGGGGAGCTACAATTTGATCCGATCCTTCATAAAGGCTACAAGGAAATTCAACAATTAGAGCCAGACTTAATTGATTTGCAGGAAAAAATCCGCGCCACCGATCATCTTGTTATTGTTTATCCAAATTGGTGGTGCACGATGCCGGCTATACTAAAGGGCCTATTTGATCGTTTTTGGTTGCCAGGCTTCGCGTTTAACTTTGATAAACAGACTAAAAAACTTGTTCAGCGACTGACAGGCAAGACTTCTAGAGTGATAATTGTTGCTGGTACGCATAGCCCACTTCAAACTTGGTGGAAATTTGGTGATTATACAAACGAGATCCAGTACGGCATCCTTGAATTTGCTGGGATTAAGACCAAAGTGAGCGCTTTTGGTCCTTGTGACTCAGTTGACAACGTTTGTCGAGAAGATTGGCTAACGGATGTAGAAGATTTAGCAAAGCAGGGCGTTTAGTGTTTGAGGTGTAATTTAGGGGTTAGATTATAGGTAGTGGCTTTTTTATTTGCTTAAATCTGTTAATGTAGCGCGGTATGCAACTATCAGTCGGTATTGTCGGTCTGCCAAATGTCGGAAAGTCGACGCTCTTTAATGCGCTAACACGAAGCAGTGTGCCTGCCGAAAATTATCCTTTCTGCACCATTGATCCTTCAGTTGGTGTGGTTGCTGTACCTGACCCACGTCTCGAAACTCTTTCCAAGATATCTGGCAGCGAGAAAATCATTCCAGCAATCGTAGAATTTGTTGATATTGCGGGTTTGGTAAAGGGCGCAGCTTCTGGTGAGGGCTTAGGCAACAAGTTTCTACAGAACATTCGCGAAGTTTCGATGATTGCCGAAGTGGTGCGAATCTTTGAAGACGGCGACATTCATCACGTGGCTGGAATGGTTGATCCAATGAGTGATATTGAGGTTATTAACCTGGAGCTCATTATGGCCGATACTGAAACAGTATCTAGGCGTCTCTCTAACGTAGAACGTGACGCTAAGCGTGGCGATAAAGACTCTGTGAAGGAGAAGGAAGTACTAGAAGCTCTGCTAGCTCACTTGCAAGACGGCAAATTGGCAAATTCACTTGATTTGTCTGACGATGAAAAGAAACTGGTCAAAAATTTGCATCTTTTGACAATGAAGCAGTTTTTGTATGTTTGTAACCGAAAGCAGGACTCTTTCAATCTAGATGAGCAAAATGACGAGCGTTGGCAAAGACTAGTGGAATTTTTCGAAGAGACCGGTTCTGAATACGTCGTGGTTGATGCTGGTATGGAACACGATCTAAAAGATCTGGAAGAAGATGAAAAGACAGAGTTTCGTCGTGAGTATGGCGCACAGGACAGTGGTGTCGAATCATTGATTCGAGCTTGTTACCACCGACTGGGATTGATGTCTTATTTCACAACTGGAGAAAAGGAGACACGCGCTTGGACCGTAGAACAAGGATCTACTGGACCAGAGGCAGGTTCTGCTATTCATACCGATTTTCGCGATAAGTATATTCGCGCGCAAGTAGTGTCATTTGCAGATTTGGTAGTTGCTGGATCCATTCCCAAGGCACGTGAGACAGGTAAGTTGCGTACCGAAGGCAAGGAGTATATTGTGCAGGATGGTGATGTGATTGAGTTTATGCACTCGTAACAAGGAGCGAAAAGGTGGTAGAACGCAATAAAGTGAGAGAGCGTTGGCAAACGGCCAGTGGTATGGTGCTGATATCAATACTGATACTGCTCGGTGTCTGTCTTATGTTGCCGATTTGAAGGAGGAAGAAATGGAACAGCGTCCTCAGTCCAGTCCTTGGTACTGGGTCACAATCGGCATTATCTGTGTACTTGCTGCATTTAGTGCCAATCCGATCGAGATATTTTCAAAATTGGCCTCGATCTTCTGATAACACCGGCGCCTCGTGTTCACTCACGAGGCGCCTGCTTGTATCTACAGGGTGTATAATTTAACCAGATGTTGAACGAATCCTGATAAGTTAATTTTCTCTATGGAAAAAAGTTTCGTACTGCAGTTGGCCTCGTTGGTAACGCTTTTTGTTTCCTTACCGGCCTTTATTACGTTAGTGTTCGGCATCATAAACTTACAGTTCCCTGATGCGGCAGACTCATACTGGCAAGTCACCAGTGCCGAAGATAGTATTCGTTACGCGATCGCAGTAGTGGCGATCTTCTTTCCTGCGTACTTAATAATCACACGTCTCGTCAATCGGGCTCGTAGAAATGAAGGTCAGCTCTACCATATCTTAACGAAGTGGTTGGTTTATTTGGCGCTATTGGTAGGAGGTGTAGTTATTTTGACTGACCTAGCAGTAGTTGTTTACACTTTCCTTGGCGGTGAAATTACTACCCGATTTGTATTGAAGGCGCTAACTTTGCTAGCTGTCGTCGGTGCCGCCTTCTACTATTATGCTCAGGACGCCAAGAACTATTGGCAGAAACGCGAGCAGACATCTGTAATGATTGGTGTTGCTGCTTTGGCAGTAGTGTTGTTGGTTGCTGGATTCGGAGTAACCAAAATCAGTTCTCCATCGGAGGCTCGCGAGAGTAAGCTTGATCAGCAACAAATCAGTGACCTTCAGGATATACAGTGGCGAGTTGAGGCATTTTACCAAACAAATGCTTCGTTTCCCGCCAACTTAGAAACTCTTTATGAAGGTTTGCCAGTGCCAACTGCTCCAGAAGGTCGTGATGCTTACGGCTATAGCATCACTGGTGCTGATTCTTTTCTTCTATGCGCTACGTTCGCTAACGAAACTCCAGAAAGTGAGCGACGCAGTCCCAAACAGGTCTCTGTAGCAGAAAGTTCATATCTGCAAAATCAAAACTGGGATCATCAGGCAGATGAACATTGTTTTGCTAGACGTCTGACGACTCCTTCAAACTAAACGTTGTCGATTAGACATATCGTAAATTGCACGGCATAATGACCTCTATTAATGGGGGTCATTTTGCTTTTACTTAGGCCAACTATCTATGCATAAAAAGTTCGATCATGAAGCAATAGAGAAGAAATGGCAGGAGAAATGGCGCCAAAACGATCTATATAAGACTGAAGAAGGGTCGAGCAAGGAAAAGGTCTATGTGCTCGATATGTTCCCTTACCCGTCCGGAGAAGGTCTACACGTGGGCCATCCTAAAGGTTATATCGCCACGGACATTTATTCGCGTTTCAAGCGTATGGATGGCTATGAAGTATTGCACCCGATGGGCTGGGACGCTTTCGGTTTGCCTGCAGAAAACTTCGCTATCAAGAACAAAATTCATCCACGCGTGGCAGTCGAAAAAAACATAGCTAACTTCAAACAGCAGTTGGCGCACCTTGGTTTCAACTACGACTGGAGCCGCGAGATAAACACTACTGATCCAGAGTATTACAAATGGACACAGTGGATTTTTTTGAAACTTCTGGAAAAAGGTCTGGCTTACGAATCTCATGAGCCTATCAACTGGTGTCCGGGTTGTCAGACAGGTCTTGCTAATGAAGATTTGGAGAGTGACGGCACTTGTGAGCGTTGTGGTTCTGTTGTTGAGAAGCGCCCGATGCGGCAGTGGGTTTTGAAGATTACTGATTACGCTGATCGAATGCTGGAAGATCTCGATACCTTAACCGAGTGGCCGGAACATATTAAAGAAGCACAGCGTAATTGGATTGGAAGATCAGAAGGTGCAGAAATTGACTTCAGGCTAACTAACGGAGACGTCATTACGGTGTTTACCACTCGTCCAGACACACTATTTGGTGCCACTTATATGGTATTGGCACCAGAGCACGAGTTGGTGGGCAAATTGCCGCTCGATAATACAGACGAAGTGTACGCCTACGTACAAGCTACTAAACAAAAGAGTGAAATTGATCGCACTAATGCGGAGAAAGAAAAAACTGGCGTGGAATTGAAAGGGATAAAAGCTATCAATCCTGTTAATGGCGAAGAAATCCCAGTGTTTATCGCTGATTATGTTTTAGCTCACTACGGCACGGGAGCGATTATGGCTGTTCCGGCTCATGATGAGCGTGATCGAGAGTTTGCTCAGAAATTTCAATTGCCGGAAGTTACTGTAGTGGACGAAGATGTTTTGGTAAATTCTGGTGAGTTTAATGGCATGAGTGTAGTAGAGGCGAAGAAGGCTATTGTAGAAAAAGTGGGCGGACGAATAACTTCTACTTACCGTCTTAATGACTGGGTGTTTTCGCGCCAGCGCTATTGGGGAGAACCTATCCCAGTTATTCACTGTGAAAAGTGTGGCGTTGTTCCGGTCCCGTATGAGCAATTACCGGTACAGTTGCCGGAGGTAGAACACTATGAGCCAACAGGTACCGGTGAGTCACCATTGGCGGCCATTACTGATTGGGTCAATGTGGATTGTCCAAAGTGTGGTGGAAAAGGGAAGCGTGAGACCAACACAATGCCGCAATGGGCGGGCTCGTCTTGGTATTACCTGCGCTTCATTGATCCTCAGAATGACCAAGCACTTATTGATCCTGATAAAGAAAAGAAATGGGCTCCGGTGGATGTCTATGTGGGTGGCGATCATGCAGTACGACATCTTATTTATGCCCGTTTCTGGCATAAGTTTCTTTTCGACATCGGTGTCGTACATACAGCAGAACCGTTTATGCGGCTGGAATTTTTAGGCTTCATCTTGGCGGAAGATGGCCGAAAAATGTCCAAGCGTTGGGGTAATGTCATAAACCCAGACGATATTGTGAAGCAAAATGGCGCTGACACTCTTCGTGTCTACGAAATGTTTATGGGGCCGTTTGAAAACACTGTCGCCTGGAGTACGAATGGTTTGGTGGGTGCTCAGAGGTTCGTTGAGAGAGTAAATGGCTTGTTGGATCACGTGGGTGATACTGAACCGCAAGAAATCACTCGTCTCCTACATAAGACAATCAAAAAAGTACGCAGCGACATTGAAGAATTTAAGTTCAACACCGCTGTTAGTGCGATGATGATCTTTGTTAATGCGGCAGAAAAAGCCACATTGACCAATGAAAGTTATCAAAACTTCATTAAGTTGTTGGCGCCTTTTGCACCACACTTAACTGAGGAATTGTGGGCTAATGCAGGAAACGATACATCGATTCATCTTGAGACCTATCCAGTAGCTGATGAAGATTTGGCGGTGGACGATATGGTCACTATGGGTGTGCAGATTAATGGCAAGTCTAGGGGTAGTATTACGATTGCTGCAGACGCTGACGAGGAAACGGCTGTATTTGCGGCCAAATCAGACCCTTCACTTGCCAAACATCTTGAAGGTGGGGAGGTGACAAAAGTCATCTATGTGCCAGGCCGAATCCTCAATTTGATGATTGGACAACGAAGTTGACGTCTGTCAAAGAAGGTGGTAATATGCTAAATATCGAATTAAGTTTGTGGAAAATTCACCGAAATATCTTATCCAACTATGATCACCTTTAAACCGAAGCAGATCACGAAAAAGCTCTTGTCAGCTCTACCAGAGCGGGCTCGAGATGTCCTTACAAAGCGTTATGGCTTAGGTAATGACACCGAATCTTTCACTCTAGAGTCTATAGGTCAGGCCTACGGAATTACCCGAGAGCGTGTGCGCCAGATTGAGGCCTACGGCATCACATCTATTCAAAAATCACCAATCTACGGTGAATACAAGGAGGTTTTCGACGAGTTGCATCGCCTGATTGAAGAATTGGGTGGCGGTTTTATTGCTGAAGATCATCTGCTCGAGGCTCTATCCTCTGATCAGTCAACCCGCAATCATATTTATTTCCTACTCATCGTTGGTGATCCTTTCTACCGCGCCAAGGAAAACAACTCTTACGCTCACCGTTGGTTCACTGAACGTGAGAAAGCCGATACTGTAGAAAAGGCTCTTCGTAACGTACATCAGTCTTTAGAGCGTGATCAGCTTGTGTCTGAGGAGGATATTCTTGCCCGATTCAAGGAACAACTGATTGGTCTTGCTGACAAATATAATGAAGACGTTTTGAAGCGTTGGTTGATGGTTTCTAAAGACATTTCCCGTAATCCACTTGGTGAATGGGGTCATACAACAAGTCCTAACGTCAAGGTTAAAGGTATTCGTGATTACGCCTACTTGGTAGTAAAGCGTCATGGTTCTCCAATGCACTTCCGTGAAGTTGCCAACATGATCGAGCAGCTTTTTGAACGCAAAGCACACGTAGCCACCACACACAATGAGTTGATTAAAGATAAACGTTTTGTTTTGGTTGGTCGCGGTTTGTATGCGCTTTCAGAATGGGGCTACTCAGCTGGAGTTGTGAAGGATGTGTTGCGAGATATTTTAGAGAAACATGGTCCACTGACCCGCGATGAGATCATCGATAAGGTTCGTAAAGAGCGTTATGTGAAGGACAATACTATTGTGGTCAATTTGCAAGATACAAATCTCTTCAAGCGTTTGGCTAATGGTGCTTACGCACTAGTGACCGAATAAATTATAAATTTGCAGAAACGGCGAATTTAATCTGGAAAAGCGGGCGGTCCCTTTAGGGACCGCCCGCTTTTCACTTTCTTACCTTTCAACTTTGTTCTTTTAACTCTATACTTATGACGTGTTTGGCAAGGAATTTTACGAAGAGCATGTGCCTATCGCTGGAGCGACTTTTAAGTGGTTGAATGACCAAGACCTTGATTATGGTCCCGTGATTGCTGGTATCGCGTTCATTTTGATCATTACTGGGTTTGTTGTCTTCGGTGTTTCTGCAGGAAATGTATTTGCAGTGTTTATTGCGCTAATTCCTGTATGGCTTCCGATCGTACTTTTTCTACTGTTTTTCAAAAAATGGATGGATACAGTCGGTCCGATTTTCAGTTTAGGTCAAGGCCGCACCACTCTGCGTATTCGGTTGCCACAGGAGGTAATGAAATCACCTGAAGCAATGGAATTCGTGATCGCGCAGATTCACAACACTGCCAATCCTGATAACTTGATGCAAACCTATCTGCAGGGAAAGCGACCGGTGCCATTTTCGTTTGAAATCGCCTCCATCGGTGGCGAAGTGCGCTTTTATGTCAATGTGCCAACCAAGAAAACCAAAGACGCTTTCGAGGCCAATATGTACGCTCAATACCCAAACGTAGAAATTGTGGAAGAAGCCGTTGATTATGCTGCAGAAATACCACTTGATTACGACAAGTTAGGCTATGAGTTGTTCGCTGTACATATGGGAAAAAAGAAGGACGGTCATATGCCGATCAAGACCTATATAGATTATGGTCTGGATAGAATGCCAAAGGAAGAAGAAAAGGTTGATCCGATGACTCCAATGCTTGAGGTGATGGGTAGCATCAAACCGCACGAACGTTTATTTGTACAAATTTTGGCCATTTCTTTCCGTCGCTCGAGCTTCCAAAACGGACAGCTTCAGATTGGTGAAGGTCCAAATTGGAGTGATGCTTCAAAAAAGGCCATCAACGATATGATGAATCGTGATGCAAAGACAAAAACCCCGCTCGGCTTCAAAGGTACCGATGAAGGTGGGCAAATGGCAATGCTGACAACTGGCGAACGTGACGCTATTGCCACGCTTGAACGTCATTCCAGTAAGTATGCTTACAACACCGCCATTCGTTGGATTTACGTAAATCAGAAGGGTGGTTTTAACGGTGATTTGATCAATCCAGTGATCCGTATGTTTAGTCAGTTCGACGGCGGGATGAATGGTATTGGGGTGCGATGGCGTACCGACTTCGACTACAAGGATTTCTTTCCAGGTAAAAAGAAGAAGCAGTTGATCGCACTTAAAAAGCAGGAGTTAAAAGAATACCGTCGCCGAGTCTATTTCCCGAAAAGCGGAGGTGATGACTACAAGATCTTCACCGCCGAGGAACTAGCTACTATGTTCCACTTGCCTGGTAGTGTGGCTCTCACTCCAACTCTTGATCGCGTACCGTCCAAACGTGGCGAAGCACCTTCAAACTTACCGACTGGTGAATTCGCACAATGATAATAAACACAAACAGAAACGGATTTCGCTTTTTATGGCTGTGGATGATACCACTTGTTTTAATTGCGGCGGTCCTCTTGGCGCTTTTATTTTGGTGGCAGACCAGACCGTCATCAGCATTTCCAGTTGACGCAACAATAACAATCGCACGCGGCCTGTCAGCGGCTGATATTGTTAGACAACTGGAAGAAGAAAATGCTGTGCGGTCTTCGTTTTTTGCCCACATTATTTTGTTAGCATGGCACGATCCAAACAATGTTAAGGCGGGCAGCTACTATTTTGATGCGCCATTGTCGGCATTTTCGGTGATTGATAGAATTACCCGCGACGCAGACGGCGACACGTTGGTGCGGCTAACCTTACCGGAAGGCTATACAACCAAAGAATTTGCTTTGTTGGCTACCGCAGCACTGCCTCAGTTTGATGGCACTGAGTTTTTGAATCTAGCCGACGGTTTGGAAGGGCGTCTTTTCCCAGATACGTACTACATTCCGGCCGACTTCACCGCTTCAGAACTACTTGATTTATTAAAGAGTACTTACGAGGAAAAAACATCTTCAAAAAACGAACTTATCTCAAACCACACGCTTGGTGAAGATGGTGTGATTACGCTAGCTTCACTACTTGAACGGGAAGCAAACACCGAAGAATCAATGAAGATTGTTTCAAATATTCTACAAAAGCGTCTGCAGATGGGAATGAGGCTCCAGGTAGATGCGTCAATTGAGTATGTGCTCGGACGACCACTGAACCAACTTCGGGCTGAAGATTTAGAACGCGATACTCCGTACAACACTTACTTGTATGCTGGATTGCCACCAACCCCGATCGGCAATCCTGGACTTGATTCTATCAATGCTGTATTGGAGCCTATAGAAACTGAATATCTGTATTACATTACAGACGAGGAGGGAAATTTTCATTACGCAGAGACATTTGACGAGCATCGGGCAAATATTGCAAACTACCTGAAATAAAGATTATATAATCGGCGAAATACTTGAACTTCAGAAATTTCCCTCGTCACCGTATGTCTATATACGGCTACCTCACAAAATTTCCTCCAGTTCTGCGTATTTCATTCAATTCTAAAATCTTTAGCCACAGATAAGTTATGCCAAAACTAAACAAAAAAGTCTTTGTTGGCCTCTCAGGAGGAGTTGATTCTTCTGTAGCTGCACTGCGCCTTAAGCGCGCTGGTTATGACGTGGTTGGCGTTTTTATCAAAGTTTGGCAGCCAGATTTTTTAGAATGTGATTCAGAAAAGGATCGTCTCGACGCCATGCGTGCGGCAGCTCATCTTGAGATACCGTTCCTTATCCTTGATGCCGCTGAGGAATATCGTCGTGACGTTGGTGAATACTTCATCAAAGAATACGAAAGCGGCCGTACACCAAATCCAGATGTAATGTGTAATCGTTATGTAAAGTTTGGAGCATTTTGGCGCTTTGCAAAAGAGCATGGTGCGGATTACATAGCAACTGGCCACTACGCAAGAGTTATTGAAGAAGATGGTCATTATCACCTCCATCGTGGTGTGGACAGTGCAAAAGACCAATCGTATTTTTTATGGACTCTAACAGAGGAAGATTTGGCGCATACCCTTTTTCCAATCGGCGATACATTAAAGGAAAAAATACGGGCTGAAGCCGCCGCCGCCAATTTACCAACAGCTACACGCAAAGACAGTCAGGGTATCTGTTTCCTCGGTCATGTTGATATACCGGAGTTCATTGGACACTTTGTAGATTTGAAAGAAGGATCGGTCATTGATCGGTCTGGTAAAGCCATCGGTACTCACCAAGGGGCTCTTGTTTATACGCTAGGACAGCGACACGGCTTCAGCGTGAGCGTAGCGAATGGTGACACAAAGCCATACTTCGTTGTAGACAAAGATATTACAAAAAACACCATAACAGTGGACACTGAACCTGCCTCGCTTTTGCCAAAAGAGAAGGTTTTACTTGAAGGTGTCAGCTTTGTCGAAACAAAACCAGCTTTCAAAACTGAAATGGAGGCACAATTCCGTTATAGACAAAAGCCTTTTCTGGTTACGCTACAAGGTTCCAAAGACAACCTCGCTCTAGAGACCTCGTCAGATGTTCCGATGCCTGACAGTGGGCAGTCTGTTGTTTTTTATGAAGCAGACCGACTAATAGGGGGCGCCGTGATAAAATAGCAGCGTTATGTTGGTTACCAAAGCTGATGGTACTGTTGAGCAATTTGACCCTGAAAAATTGCGCGGTTCGCTTAGAAAAAGTGGAGCACACCAAGATGCGATTGAGGCGATAGTGAGTGAGATAGAAAAGACGGCGCATGATGGGATGCGTACACAAGAAATCTACCGCCACGCGTTTGGAATGTTGCGTGGTACCAAAACCGAAGTGGTAGCGCGTTATGCGCTGCGTCGTGCTTTGTTCAATCTTGGACCAACTGGGTTTCCATTTGAAGCGTTTCTAGCGCGTCTCTTTGAGGCAGAAGGATACAAAACACTGACCGGTATAAATTTGCAGGGTCGCTGTGCCATACACGAGATTGACCTAGCGGCTTATCGCGAAGACCATAGTTTTATAGCGGAAGCAAAATTTCACGCTCGACCGGGCATTAAGTCTGATCTGCAAGTGGCAATGTACTCATATGCCCGTTTGTTAGATTTGTCTGAACAAAAAGTTTGCAATGCTGACATTTGTGGTGTTAAAAACCTGAAGTTAATCACCAATACGAAGTTCACCACTGCCGCTATAAAATACGCCAATTGCGTAGGTGTTGATCTTATGGCCTGGGACTTCCCTAAAGAAAACAATCTATTCTCACTCATCGATAAGACTAGGCTGTTTCCAATAACAGCTTTAACTAGCTTAACGGTGGCTCAAAAGAAGCAGTTTTTGAATGCCGGGCTGATTGTGGCCTCAGACGTTTTTGAAAAAACAGATACTCTAAGCCATCTTGGATTATCTGCACGTAAACTAGAAGCATTAATTTCTGAAGCGCGTCAACTATCGGGCAAGGCATAAGGGACGGTATAATAGGTGGCATTAACAGTGTTACTGAACGATTTAATTTATGTCTGAGCAAACTATGACTGAGGAAAACAAGAAGACTATCGTCGCCTTCATAGCCGGCCTTTTAATTGGAGGTTTGTTGGTTTTTATTTTCTCTGAACCTGCAGAAAACGACACCAAGCGCGTAAATAACAGCACAAGTCCTGAAGCGGCTGAAGAAACTGATGAAGACATTGAGTCAACAGAAGAAACAGAAGAGGAGATGCAGGAGCCAGAGGTAAACGATGAGGTTATCTCTGTTTCCGGACAAACAATCGAGCTAAATAATCTCGATTTCCCAGCAGACGCAGGTTGGGTAGGAATTCGTGATTACGAAGGTGGTCAATTGACAGGTCTTTTAGGAGTAGCTCGCTGGAATAAAGAGGAAGGCCTAATGCCTACTGAAGTTCCATTGCTACGCTCTACCGTGTCAGGCAATACTTACGCTATTGTGTTCTACTCGGACAATGGCGACAAGCGCTTTGACCTTTCTACCGACGCCCAGATGAGTGGAGAAGTGACTACCTTTGTAGCGAAATAAATTAATTGAAGGTTTACAAGGAAAACCGGCTGGGAGCGAAGCTCCCAGCCGGTTTTCCTTTCAGCTTTAAACTTTCAGCTTTATACTGTTTCTATGGAATTTAATAAGAAGTACAATCCCGACCGCTCTCCTGACTGGAACTACGGAGGAGCGAAGTGGCGACTATCCCGTTCTAAGATTGATTTGTTCATTGAGTGTCCGCGTTGTTTCTATTTAGATAACAAGCTCGGCACCAAGCGTCCGTCGATGCCGTCATTCAACCTTAATATCGCAGTTGATGAACTTTTCAAGAAAGAATTCGATGTGCATCGCAAGGCAGGGACGCCACACCCAATAATGACGCGCTATGGTGTAGATGCTGTACCTTTCAAACACGTTAAAATGGACGAGTGGAGGGATCCTTTCGTAGGAGTCGAACATCGCCATGAACCAACTGGCTTGGTGATTTCTGGTGGCGTAGACGACCTGTGGGTAACTAAAGACGAGAAGCTGATAATTGTTGACTATAAAGCCACCTCAAAAAGTGGTCGCATCGAAAAGCTTGGAGACAGTCCCTGGGAGAAACAGTATCAGCGACAACTCGGCGTCTATCGCTGGCTCTTGGAACAAAACGGCTTTGCTGTGGAGGAGATGGGTTATTTGGTTTACGCCAACGCTTCTAAAGAAGAAGATGCATTCGATGACAAACTAACCTTTGAGACAACCCTTGTGGAATGCCCTACCAAGGTAGATTGGATTGAACCGACTTTGGTGAAGATCAAAGACACTCTAGATAGTCGAGCCATTCCGCCTTCTGGGGACGCTTGTGAACATTGCCCATATCGAGAGGCTTCCGGCAAAAAGCTGCTAGCTTTACACTTGGAGGAGAAGAAAGGTAAAATGAAGCCAAATTAAACTCAGATATCATCATGTCTACAGAATCACTCAAAAGAGCTTTAGAAGCTATCGAGCGCCAAATTGAACAAGAACGTCGTGAGTTGGACAAAATAAAGGCAGAGGACGCAAAAGTAGATCAGGAACTTAAAGAGATCACAGCTGAAGAAAGAAAACTCACAGACGAAATTCACGAAATTGAGAGCAAGATGCACCAACTAGAAGGTAAGCGGTTAGAAGCAGTCCGTAAGCTGGCCTCTGAAGAAGACGCAGAGAGACGCAAGGCTGCATAGTATGACGC
>Ga0155127_18_pt4 | contig 67906 bp, 63 predicted proteins | sample RifCSPhighO2_01_FD_106095 | JGI IMG/M metagenome (GOLD analysis project Ga0155127, IMG submission 106095) | Candidatus Kaiserbacteria bacterium RIFCSPHIGHO2_01_FULL_46_22
AAGGCAGTTGTTTAACCACTAAACTATGCCCGCGATGCACGCGATTCTAACACGCCCGAGCGATCGCTTCCAGACCTGCGTTTTGGAAGCTCTATATAAATGTTAGATTATGGTGATGTCACTTCTTTCTACTATTCTGACGTTATTTGTCTCACTTGTGGCTTCTGTCGGAGGCTGGTGGTCAACAATTATTGACCAGAATGTTGTCGTGGCAGAAAAGGCGGCCATTGTGGCCACCGCTTTGCACGGGATTGCCGAACCAGTTACTGATGATGGACGCTACTCTTCCCTGATTGATATCATCAACGCTTCGCTACAGAGGATTAAGGATGGGGTTCAGTCAACCACAACGAACCATGCCATATCGACCACTGAAGAAACGGCTGTCACTGAAGATGTTTCAGCTGAACAAGATCTGGCAGAAGCGATAGTCAATATTTATTGCACGACCAAAACTTCTGACTACAAGAAAATCATTTCGGGCACCGGATTTTTTATTAGCGACCGCGGCGTGGTTTTGACTAACGCACACGTTGGACAATTTCTTTTACTTGAAAAGTATACCGATGGATCGGAGACTAACTGCCAAATCAAAACCGGAGAATCTGCTACAGCGGCCTATGAAGTAGATTTGTTGTACATATCACCGACATGGCTCATTGAACACGCCGATCTTATCTCAGACCCAGCTCCGCAAGGCACTGGCGAAAACGATTTCGCTCTTCTTTATGTAACCAGTACCGTGAGCGAAACAAAACTGCCAGGTCGTTTCCCTTATTTACCTCCCTCGACCAATTCTCTTTCCACTGAATATCAAAACGAGAGTGTAATCTTGGTTGGTTACCCGCAAAGTGCAGTTTCTTCAGGCTTACGAATCACCTCCACTACTACAATTACTAATCTCTACACGTTTGATAGCGGATATGCTGACGTGATTACTCTCGCCTCTTCCCCACTCGGACATAAAGGTGCGTCCGGTGGTCCCGTGATCGATCATTTAGGCAGAGCGATCGGCGTAATCACAACTAAAGATTCCGGTTCTACCATCCTAAATGCGATTACCTTGTCTCATATTGACCGCGCGCTCAAGAACGAAACAGGATTTGACCTAGCGACTACCCTACAGGGCAATCTGGCTTTTAAAGCACAGATTTTCAACGAAACTGTCTCCCCTATTCTGCAAAAATTATTGACGAACAACCTAGAATGACGTTATCAACAATATAAACTTTGGCCGCTTAAGACAGTACGATAGGATACACATTCGTGCTCATTAAAATGAACACGAAAAGTTCTTTGTCTCTAGCTAGAGAGCAGAGAAAAGCCGCCCCATATGAGCGGTTTTTCTTGTTTTTGAGCTAGCTTGCAAATCAGTTATCTTCTCCAGGCTCGTCTGTACTGACAGGTACTTCAATCTCGATTCCGAGCGCGATAAGGTTGTTTAACAATCCTTTGGCCAAGTCTAGCGCGTCAGCAGCAGAACTTTCAGCAGCAACTAGGTCATTAGACGCCAACGAAGACGTTGCTGACATTTGTAGTTCGTTGTACTGTTCAAGACCCTCCGAAAGCTCAATATAATTACTGGAAGTTGTAGCCAACTGACTAATCCCGATCTCTACCTGATTGATAGTATCCTCCGCCTCTTCTAGACGCAGCTGAAGAGTTTGGCGACGTTCTTCGTCAGTCGGTGTAACCGGCACAAGATCCTCTATATTGACGTTCTTTCGTACGTCGAGATTGGTCATGAAACTAATAATCTTGCGCGTGCTGCCGAGAGCCTCTACGAACAATTTCGAAGATGTTGCTTGATCTGTCTGTGACAAAGTCGAAGCCGCATCGACTTTGGTCTTTACATCAGACAAACGACGATCGATATCGTCCTTCTCCTCAGATGAAATTACGCCATTCAAGCTGTTGAAATACTCGTAAGCACGGGTAGTTTCTGCTTCTAGACGAGCTTGCAACTTTTGATTGGAGATAATTTCACTATCTCCATGATTAACTCTGAGCTTTGCCTCATTAACAGCTGTCGCCAAAGCTGAAGACGGTGAAGTTCCCGACGCTTCGCGCTTTACTAGTACTTCAGACTGTACTTCAAGTGCCGAAGATAAGTTTATCTCAGCCAAGGCAGCGTCATCGCTGTCACTCTTTCTTATATCAGCAATACTTTGCTCAGCTGCCTCGCTGTGTTGTTTGATTGCACGCGCTACCTCTGCTTCCGCATCCGGAGTGAGCATACCGGCATCAGCTAGCAAGTTGGCCTCAGCTAAACGACGTTCGAGACGTTCAGTTTCCCACTCAATCTTTTCGTACGGCGAAGAAACGAGCGCCCCACGTACCTCTTCATTAAAACGTAGCTTTACTGGATATAAAATTTCTCCTGGTAAAGCCTTCTCTGCTAGGGCCGGCACTATTACAAAACAAAACACCAAGGAAGCGCTGGCGATTTTGCCAATCATCCAGCCATTCCATGCTGACAAACGCATAGCCAGCGATCGTGCACGAGAAGATTCTTGTACAAAACTACTTGTACTCTCTGAAAGCGGATGGTACTCCATATACGCCAAAAGACGCTGACGTAACTCATGCTTTTCATCAGACCGCAAACGAATGCTGTCGGCTTTCTTTTTTAGTTGTTCGGAAAATTTCTTCATCTCTATAGTAAATTTCGTTCTTGCTCTAGTTTGACTCGACCTGCTTGATCTCCTGCCTCGATCGCGGCCCGTAGGGCCCTGAGAGCTCTGTGTAGGCGCACCGACACCACGTTCTCCGTTTCCTCTATCAGTTCAGCAATCTCTTTTGGTCCTAACCCGTCTACGAAGCGTAGCGTCACAACTTCACGGTATTCATCAGGCAGACTATCCAGCAATTCAAAGGCCTGACGACCATCCAGCGTTGCTGCAATTGACTCTGTCTTGTCATCGATCAATTCATCAAAAGAACCTTCGTTCACCCCCTCTATCGCAAGCAACGCATCCAACGATGACTCACGACGTTTTCGGTATTCATCAACTATTAAGTTGTTGAGTACCTTATATAAAAATGGGCGAAAGGACTCTATCTCGTGACCGGAGCGCAAATATGACCAGACTTTGGTATATGTGTCATGCACCAGGTCTATTGCGCGCTCACGGTCACTGACGCGAATAAACGCGTGACGGAATAGGGCGTCCCCATATTCTTCAAATGCTGCCAGAAAGCGCTCCTCCCCGCTTGCGCGGTCGGACTGACTTCCACCTATGTTGCCTTTTTTACTAGGACCAACCATGTGGAAACCATTATATCCAAAGACGTACCAAATGCCGATGTCTTTCACGCACTCCCTATACCTCGACACTTTATTACCAAGAGGCAAATTGATACACTGGGGTATGAATTTTTATATTGCGACACGGTTCAGTAACGAGGACTTCAGACAGCAAGCGTTGGAAATTAAGGATAAATTGGAGGCAGCCGGCCATAAGATGACGTTTGATTGGATGAATGGCAAGACACTCAAACCCTATTCTGAAAATGTCGAAATCACCCGCGAGGCTTCACAAATGGCTTTAAATGGAGCTTTAGAGGCAGACCTATTCATTTTGATACCGGAACCTGGCGGCACCGGCATGTATGTGGAATTTGGAGCGGCGTTAGCCAAGAGCTTGACTGACAAAAACCTTAGGATATATCTTCTGGGTCCATACAAGGACTACGTATTGTTCAATTATCACCCGTCTGTAGTTTGGAAAGACAGTATCGAAGAAATTTTGGCCGAAATATAGATATTAAGATCTCGCAATTTTTTCTCTACAATGCTATGATCTTAGCCGTAAATGGGTGTTTACTGATTCAGTGACTCATTTCGGGGCGTAGCATAGTGGTAGTGTTCTCGGTTTGGGACCGAGTGGTCCGAGTTCGATTCTCGGCGCCCCGACTAGATTCAGCTTACAAAAGTAAGTATAAAAGACCGGCTGTCCTTTAAAGGACAGCCGGTCTTTTATAAAGGACACCCCTATTCTGCTATCACGTTGGGTATATATTTCACCGTTGCGTACTTTTCACGGGGAACCATCCGCACGGCTATCACGTCAATTTGTATCCCTCCGTCCCAATTATGCTCAAAGGCCCATGTTTCTAAAGTCTTTCTTATCTGATTTAGCTTGAAACTGTGAACTAACTCCTCTGGGCGGTAAGTTTCATGTGAAACTGCCCACTCCAGCATCTGCTTGGTTTCATATGAAACGCTTTTGATCTCCACAAAGTGCACTATTTCCAATGTTTCATATGAAACATTGGCGTTTGGCTCACTATTCCCTGTTCCACGTGCAACAATATCTATTTCACCCCACTTTTTTCGATAGTTACGCTCAATTATAGAAAAACCCTTGTTTTTGAGGTATTTTGCAGCAATTTCTTCACCTAAGTCCCCTGTTTTCTTATTTCCTTGTTTTTTGGGCATGTTTTGCTAATTATAGCCTGGTGTTACAGCAGTCAAGGCAAATGTTTCATATGAAACGCTCCAATCTGATGTTTCACGTGAAACATATCATCCTTTCAGCATTTTTGATAAAAGTCAAAAAAGACACCATTGTTAGCCATATTTCAAGATTTTCGAGACAAATTTGACTGTCCCTTATCCACCTATCCACTTATTTATCCCCTTCGCGGCTTTGACTGAAGCCTGACCCTTAACTGTGTATAACTGGACTGTTTTGCTAGGGTGCAAGGGGGTTTTGCCTACAGCTTATAAGTTTACTGGTAGGGAAGTGTGTCTTTTAGAACAGGGTTCGGAGAGAATCGACCCAGAATCGCGGCTGTTTTGTGTCGCTTCGCTCATAAAACAGGCTCGCGTTCTTGGTCGGCAGCTCGGGTTTTTGTTCGCTTTGAAAGCTCACAGAAACAACCTGCGGCGCTTCGATTCTCTACGCAAGAGCCTCAATGGCTCTTGCTCTGGCCGCACAGAATACAAAAAGACGCCCTGAGGCGTCTTTTTGTATTCTGTGCGGCCAGAGAGAATCGAACTCTCGACCTATCGTTGGCAACGATATGTTATACCACTTAACCATGGCCGCAACCGCAATTGAGCTCAACCATTTAATACTATTCGGGGCAAACGGTCAATCCACACCAATAGCTTTTTTTTGGCTACAGCCTCATTAACGATGGTGAGATGGGGCTTGGAGTAGATTTCTGTCCGTTCCATACCAAGAAACTCATTCAAAAATCGTTTGAAAATCTTGTGGATAGAAGTTCTCTGGTTTGGTAAGCGAATCTGCGTGGGGTGAATCAAGTCACCATCAGCTATATAAATCGCTAGGCCCGTCAGAAAAAGGGGAGACGCCTTAAAGTGTTTGAACTCTGTCTCAGCACTCTTGATGGCTTCTTTGTATCGACTGGAGCGCTCTGCATTGCGAGCCTTATTCACGAGCGAGACCCGCTTTACGTTGTCTCGACGAGCTTTTAGTTCGTTATCCTTGCGAACTTTCTTGGAAAAGGATTGCTTGCCAAACCAATTGCTTACAGTAGCTTTAGATATACCAACAATCTTAGATATTTCAGAGTAAGTAAAGCCTCGCTGCCGAAATTCCTTTGCTTTTAGGTACTTTTCTTTGTTTTGAACCATAGAGTGAATATATTATATACATAAACGACGGTTCAATTCAGAGTTATCAACAACGATCTCCGGAGCTTCGAGTCCTGACGCAACAGTACGCAGGTACTGTTGTTGTGGGCGCACATATAAAAATCGGCGGGCATATGCCCGCCGATTTTTATATGTGCGCCTGGCAGGACTCGAACCTACAATAACTGATCCGAAGTCAGTTGTGATATCCATTTCACTACAAGCGCGAGTGTTAACGATACATTGCATCCAATATGAATCTCACACCGATGCAATGTGCGCTTATCATACGTCACAAAGGCGAAAACGCAACGTTAATTTGCTAGAATGAAACACAATGATAATCCGCGAGGAAATACCAAAAGAAGTCGGGGATGTGGCCGATATTCTAGAGAATGCTGGCTTTGAAGCATATCTAGTGGGCGGGTGTGTGCGTGACCTTCTACTAAATCGTGCGCCTAAAGATTGGGATCTCACTACCAACGCTAAACCAGAAGAGATTCAAGCGCTTTTTCCTGAAACCTACTGCAATAACGACTACGGCACAGTTGGTGTTGTGAACGGGGAGACAGACGACCTTCGACTCAAGGTCGTGGAGGTAACGCCTTACCGCAGTGAGAGCGAATATTCGGATCGTAGACGGCCAGATAAGGTTGAATTCGGAGTATCTCTTGAAGAGGACTTAAAAAGACGCGATTTCACCATCAACGCCTTGGCCTATCGCATAAGCGACCAGAAATTTGTAGATCTGTTTGACGGGGAAGGGGATTTGCGCAAAAAACGTCTTAAAACCGTTGGAAATCCGGACGAACGTTTTGGAGAAGACGCTTTGCGAATGATGCGTGCTGTGCGCTTGTCTGCAGAATTGAATTTCGCCATTGAAGCTGAGACGATGACCTCCGTGGCAAAAAACGCCGACCTTCTCAGTCATATTTCGATCGAACGAATCCGTGACGAATTCCTTCGTGTCATCAACTCCAACAATCCCATGCTAGGCGTCGCAATGCTTGAGAAGCTAGGTCTTTTAAAACACATTTTGCCAGAACTCAGGGAGTCTATTGGCTGCGAACAAGGCGGCATACACGCCTACGATGTGTACGAACACCTCTTACGATCCCTTCAGGCGGCTGCAGACAAGAACTATTCGACCGAAATGCGTCTAGCAGCGCTCCTGCACGACATCGCCAAGCCGGCCACTAGGCGTGAGGGTGGCAAAAATAAGCGCTATTCCTTTTTTGGCCATGAAGTAGTGGGTGCTCGTATGACCGCCAAGATAATGAAACGCTTGAAAATGCCTACGGAAATGGCTAATAAAGTCGAAATGTTGGTGCGTTGGCACATGTTCTTCTCAGACCCTGACGCCATTACCTTGTCAGCTGTTCGTCGGACAATTGCTAGGGTGGGGGAGGAAAATATGGAAGATCTGCTAAATCTGCGAGTTTGCGACCGGGTTGGCACTGGCCGACCTAAAGAGCAACCTTTCCGCTTCCGTAAATACAAGGCCATGGTAGATCAGGCTCGTCGCGATCCGGTATCTGTAAAAATGTTAAAGACTGATGGGGATAAAATCATGGTACAAACTGGGGAAAAGCCGGGTAAAAAGCTGGGATATATACTGCACGCACTATTGGAAGAGGTTTTGCAAGATCCGGCTAGAAATACCGATGAATACTTGGACGGTCGGGTCGCTGAATTAATCAAATTGGACGAAAATAGCCTTAAAAAGCTGGGTGAAGCTGGAAAGGAGCGGCAACTGGCTGAGGAAGAGGCCGCCATTAAGGAGATCGAAAGGAGTCATAAGGTCGGGTAATAGAAAGCCACCAGAGTTCTGGTGGCTTTTGCCATAAATTAATGGCTAAGGGCAATCTAGTGGCACTCTGCAGCTAAGTCGTTGAGGAAGGCGCTACGCTGCGCCTTTGTACTGCCTGCATTCACCTCGACATAGAAGGCAAAGACTTTGCCGACAAGCACGTTGCCGAGAAACAAACGGCCATTGGGGAAATGAGCTTCCCACAACCTGACCATTTCCTCTTCGGCAGGAAATCGTGTTTTCGGCCCAGCAGTTTTGATCAACCATCTGCCCGAGGGCTTATGGTATTCCATCGACAGTTCAACCTTACAGCGCACGGTGTACCTCCTCTTTGCGAAACAACCCGTAACACTACCTGAATAATGAAAAATGTCCATTTCTGGCGGTAATAGTTTGGTCAGATACAAAAAAGGTCTGGAGGGGTGGAAAGAAGATCAACATTTGATCATCTGCCTACCTCTCCAGACCTTGTGCACATCTCTCGACGTACAAAGAACGGATGGTTGAGCCCTTTTATAGCGGAGGCAATAGCCTCAAATGGAACCCTCTATGGGGTGATCCTGCGCAGACCGGGTCTCTAACGTTGTACTTGTCTTGTGTATGTAGGAACCTATAGTAGGTTCCTTAAGAAATTCACTATTTAGTATATTTTCGAGCACGCGAGCCGAAAGGAAGGGTCGAGTAGTCAACCACTCTTTGCGGCTCACAAGCCCAAAACGTGAATTCCTAATGAGTATGGCTAAATACTCGTTGTGTGGGAATGTGTGTTATGAACGTTGTTAGATTTTGGAGGTCTAACTTATTTGTGAAACGATCTCTTTAGGACCTTGCGGTGCCCGCCCTTTCTGGACCTTCCACAATTCTATGTCCTTTATAAAATAGTGTAAAGGACATAGTGTGTGGATAACTTCATAACTTGTCCTTTATAAAGGACAAGTTATGAAGTTATCCTTGATTAAAGGGATATTTCTATGGAGACTGGACAATGATCTGAACCAAATACATCTGGATGAATGGCGGCTTTTTTGATCAACGAACTAAGATTTTTGTCCGCCATCACATAATCAATACGCCAACCTACATTTCGTTCTCGAGCTTGAGCGAAGTGTGACCACCAAGTGTAATTCCCATTGTCTTGATTGAACAAACGAAAAGTGTCTACGAAGCCAGCAGACAGCATATTTTCGATACCTTTACGTTCTTCTTCGGTGAAACCCTTCTTCCCTTTGTTCTCTTTTGGACGGGCGAGATCCAGTTCGGTATGTGCCACGTTGAGATCACCGCAAAAAATGACTGGTTTCTCACTTTGCAGCTGTTTCATATATGTAAGGAACGCCGCGTCCCAACGTTCCCGGACCGGCAGGCGAGACAGGTCGTCTTTGGCATTTGGGGTATAGACCGAGGTAACGAAAAAAGTCTCGAATTCTAGAGTGGTAACCCGACCTTCACTGGCGCTGTCACCGTAAGAATCCTTTAAATCAAAGGCTTTTTTGATATCTTCAGGCAAACCTCTACGCTCGGACTCCGGTGCTATTTTAGTGAAAATAGCCGTGCCGGAGTAGCCTTTTTTGTCGGCCGAGTTCCAGTATTCGTCATATTCCGGAAGATCTACCTCGCTCTGGCCTTGTTCGGCCTTGGTTTCTTGAAGGCAAAGGATGTCCGGCTGATGTTTCTCAATAAACGGGACAAAAAGCCCTTTCTTGTGCACTGCTCGTATACCATTCACATTCCAAGAGTAGATTTTCATAAAGGCATTTTAACATTTCTTAGTAACGCTGTGCCGGGATAGGTATGCATTTCTTAATTCCAAGGTTGAATTTGTTATAGTAGAGGTCACTGAAGCTAAACATATGCAAAAAAATAAGTTCATTTTCTACAACCTGCTAGCAAATTCTGCCCTTGCGACTATCACCAACGCTTTTGTCTGGTTCGCTTTGACCTTCTGGGCATTTCTCACTACCGAATCCGTACTAGTAACCTCCTTTATTGCAGGTACTTTCGCGGTATTCAATATGCTTTGTGCCTTTCTGTTCGGCAGCATCGTGGACCGTTATCGCAAACATACAGCCATTATCCTTTCGAACGTATTGTCACTAGTGGCTTACATCATCGGCGCCGGTTTCTTTTTTCTGACACCTCGGGAGGTGTTTGCCGATCCAAGTTCTCCAGAACTATGGATTTTGATTGTTATCTTGATTGTAGGAAGTGTTGCTGGCAACCTGCGTACTATTGCGCTAGTGACCTTGGTGCGAGGATTGTTTGAAGAGGACCGAGACAAGGCAAACGGAATGATTGGTGCAATGAATGGACTGAGCTTCTCAGTCACTTCAGTATTGAGTGGCCTGGCGATTGGTTTTTACGGTATGGATGTCGCCCTCATCTGCGCACTCATCGCCACGGTCGTATCAATGCTCCACCTCTTTACTGTGAAGGTAGAGGAGCCGATCATTATTCATACTGAGGAAAAACCGAGCCATTTTGATTTTCGTGGCACCTTAGCAGCGATTACTTCGATGCCGGGACTTTTGGCCCTTATCTTTTTTACTACCTTCAACAATTTCCTCGGTGGAGTATTTATGGCATTGATGGATCCGTACGGTCTATCATTGGTCTCAGTGCAAACTTGGGGAATAATGTTTGCGTTCTTAAGTCTCGGCTTCATCGCCGGCAGCACTTACATTGCTAAATATGGTCTAGGCTCCCGACCACTGCGTAGATTGTTACTCGTAAACGTAGTGCTGTGGATCACTTGTATTTTTTTCACCATACAACCATCCATTATTTTGCTTGGTATAGGTATGTTGTTTTGGATGACTTTGGTGCCTTTTATTGAAGCCACTGAACATACCGTTATGCAAGCTGTCGTACCGTACGAAAGACTCGGTCGGGTCATCGGCTTTGCACAAAGTGTTGAGTCAGCCGCGACACCAATTACAGCTTTCATGATCGGGCCGATCGCTCAACTAATTTTTATTCCGTTTATGACCACCGGGGCAGGCGTCGCATTGATAGGAGATTGGTTCGGAACCGGACAAGCACGTGGTATTGCTCTGGTTTTCATCATTTCCGGATCAATCGGTTTGATAATGACTTTGTTGGCTTTCCGCTCTAGGTCATACCATCTCTTAAGCGATCAATACGCCCTTACTTTGAAAAAAACGTCTGATTAGGCACTAGTCTAGATTTGACTTTGAGTGACCGCACTGTAATCTGCTACCCCAGAGAACAATCGAAGGGGTATACAGATGACAGAGGTCATTCTCACCATTGGTCCACAATACGCGGGCAAATCAACGTTCTGTAAAAAAGTTGTCGAGCTCAATCCGGACATTTACTTCGTAAGCAGGGATGATATCCTCATGGAGCTTTTCGGCACAGTGTGGCTTGGCTCGTACTCTGGTGGTCACCATATCGCTTACGAGATAATGTGGAAAAAAGCTAAGCGGCTGATCAAAAAGAAACCACGACTGCTAATCCTAGACTGCTGGAACGGTCCGACACGGGAGAGACTATGGATCACAGACCGACTAAAGAAACTTGGGATCTCTAATGTTATAGGTTGGTACTTCGTGACTCCGTTCAATCAATGTGTCGAATGGAGTTTAGGGCGTGACCCTCCAAAGCATGAGCGGGAAAAAGAATGGCGGAAAATCGAGTTCAATCATATTTACAACGACTTCCACCGCCAATCCGTAGAAACAGAAAAAGGATTCCAAAATATCGTCAGGATCAATCCTTTGATAGATACGCCTGAGCAGATGGTGGAAAGGCTGAAGGTTTTGGTCTGAAAAAACTCGCGACTGGTGAGCTCGTCAATGACGGGCTCTTTTTTTATCAGCGGCCTTGACCGTAAATTCTGCGGAGGTTAGCTACGTGCTCTTCATAGGTTGCTGAGCAAAAAAACTCATTGTCGTGATGGAAATAGAAAAGGCAATCGGTATTGACCGGATTTAAAGCGGCCACCACTGCTTCCAGTGACGGATTAGAGATCGGTGTTGGTGGTAAACCTTTGTTTTTGTAAGTGTTGTAAGGAGAGTTGATGTACTTATCGGCAGGTATGGGCACGGGCCACCAAGTCGATGTCTCTGGTCGACTGCCTTTGGCATATTGCAAAGTGGCATCAAGCTGAAGCGGCATATTGATGAAAAGACGATTCCAGATGACACCAGAAATCTCGCGCATATCCTCAAAATCGTAAGCTTCTCGTTCTAAAAGGGAAGCAATGATGAGTGCATCAGCCATAGGAAGGATGTCCTCAGCCCCGCTTTGATAACGATCTACTACCTCACCAGCAAAGCGTTCATTTACCAATTTAGATACCTCCTCTGGCGAAGCTCCTATACCCACTAAGTAGCGCTCGGGGTAAAATTTTCCCTCTGTTAAAACTGGTTCTTCAGCCGTGACAAGTGCAAGAAACTGAGCCCTTTCGTCCCGACTCCAGCCTAAAATATCACCGAAGTTTTTTGCCACTTCCTCTTTACGCTCTCCGGGGAAAATGACCAACAAACGACCTCCAGGAATGGCCATTTGATACCAAGAGGAGTTGGTTAACCGAGCCAAGAATTGTGCAAACCGTCCTTTAGGAATGAGTGACGGGAACTGCCAGCGCAAGCGTCCGGAATTGGCGAGGAAATTATCAAGTGACGGATCTTCCTTTATTGTCTTGTTACTAGGATCAACACTGACAGGGAAGGGAGCGACTTTTTCTTCTGGTTCGCTGGCAGGAAAAGACAAGGTTGCGACCGTATAAACAGTCAACGCGGTAAAGAGGACTACTGTCAGAATTACTGCGCCGTACAAAAAACGTACAGCTAGACGAAATCGAACAGGAAAGACTGGACGTCTTAGATTGCGGAGCGCTCTGGTGTAGAGAATACGTTGTTGTACTTTGCGCCAAGCACGTTTAAATGAGCGTTTCATTGATGAATATATTTTAACCCACAAACATTTTCAAATGCCTACCAAAACGGCGATTTACGTGTATAGAGGAACTACACTTGAATAAGTGGGCGGGGCGTGCTTTAATGATCAGGCAAAGCAGTTCTCCTTGGACCACTTTCAGTTCGCGCGAGCGCGGACGGTCGCGAAAGTCAAAAAGAAGGAACAGGTAGAAGAACTTTGTACGGGGTAGTGCTAACGCATTACTCCGAGTTACAAAAATAAGCAGAGTAGAATGACTGGAACTATCGCACGTCTAACTGACCGAGGTTTTGGCTTTGTTAAGCCAGATCAAGGAGATAAAGACGTATTCTTTCACGCTCGTTCTCTCGTAGACGTCATGTATGACGACCTACGTGAGGGTGAAGCAGTCACTTTTGATGTTGAAGAGGGCCCAAAGGGTCCTTCAGCCATCAACGTGAAGCGCGCCTAATAAAAGGCCGTAAACACTCCGCCCCCGCATTTATGCGGGGGCGGAGTGTTTTAAATTTATGATACAATGGCCAAGTTGCTAGTATTAAGAACAACTCTATGAACGATGTAGTGAATGAAAACAGCAGTCGCGGTAATAATAAAAGCCTACTGATATTTTTTGTGCTGCTAGTTTTAGCTGCAGCCGGCATAGGTGCATGGTTTTATTTTGAAAAAGGCCCAGGCAGTCCGATGACGAACTCTGAAAATACAAATAATGAGGTAGTGGCACGAGTAAATGGGGTAGAAATTGATCGTGAAGCTTACGAACGCAGTCTCGAACAACTACGGGCCGCTTATACAGCTCAAGGAGTTGATGTATCAACCGCTACTTCTAGCGAGCTTTTGAAAGAACAGGCTGTAGAGGCCTTGGTTAACCGTCAGCTAATAGTAATGGCTGCCGAGGCGAAAGGGCTGACCGTTGAAGCGGCCGCCATTGATACTGAATACCAGAATGCTATCCAGGGTGCTGGCGGTAGCGAGGCATTCGCTGCAGCACTAGCTGCTTCCAACTTGTCTGAAGAAATGGTGCGGGCAGATATCGCAAACGGCTTACTGATTCAACAATACCTTTCAACTGAATTGCGTATTAATGAACTAACCGTGACAGATGCGGAAGTAGAGAGTTACTACAACACCGTTAAGACCACCAACCCCGAAGTACCGCCTTTGGCTGAGGTCAGCGCGGCGATCCAGTCCCAGTTGCTAACTATGAAACGCGACGAGGCTGTAAATACCGCCCTACAATCCCTCCGAGCCAACGCCGAAATTGAAGTTTTGATCTAAATTGCCAAAAAAGCGGCCTCGGGCCGCTTTTTTTGTGCTTATTAGACCCATTCGTATAGGGAGTTGAAAAATTTCGAGATTATGCTATAGTGTTACCAACCTTCGCAGGTTATGACTCTGGTCTGCATATCTAGCAGACCCTTCATTTAAATTATGTTAAGCAAACTTCAGAAACAGCGGGCCCTCAAAGATACTCGACGCCATGATGCTGATACCGGTTCACCGGAAGCACAGGTAAGTATTTTGACTAAGCAAATCAACGCATTGTCCACACACCTGCGTCAAAACGCCAAAGACTTCCACTCACGTCGCGGCCTCCTACAGATGGTAGCTGATCGTCGTAAGCAGTTGCGTTACTTAGAGCGCAAGGACAAGAAGAGCTACGATGCTTTGATCAAAAAACTTGGTCTAAAGAAGTAGATCGTTTAATTAGAAGGATGCGGCGGGGCCATAGGCCCCGCCGCTCTGTTATAGTTAACGCGAAGGTTGAATTTTAATAAAAGAACTCATTCAAATTTTATATGTCAGTTATTAGACATCCTGAACAACGGGTAGCTATCCTTATTGATACCCAAAACCTTTACCACAGTGCAAAAAATCTTTACCGTTCAAAGGTTAACTTTGGAGCCGTAGTAAAGACCGCGCTCCAAGACAGAAAGCTCATCCGTGCGCTTTCTTACGTAGTTAATACTGAAAGCGGGGAAGAGACAGCTTTCTTTGAAGCCCTCGAAAAACTTGGTATAGAAATTAAGACCAAGGACTTACAGATTTTTTACGGTGGTGCAAAAAAGGCTGACTGGGACGTTGGCCTCGCTATCGACGCCATTAAGTTGGCCCACAAAGTTGATGCGATCGTGATCGCCAGTGGCGACGGCGACTTCGTACCTTTAGTTGAATACATCAAGTCACAAGGTTGTCAGGTGGAGGTGATCAGTTTTGGTCGCTCCTCATCTCAAAGACTGCGTGACAGCGTCGATGACTTTATCGATATGGACGAAAAACCAAAAGACTTCCTAATTGGTTACCGTGGTGGGACAAAGCCACGCCGAACTGGAAACACTGAATCTGCTCCAGCCATCAAAACCGTTGGCAGCGACACGGACGATTTATAATTGTTTTAGGAACGATCAAAAAACGGTGCGGCCATTGTCCGCACCGTTTTTGTGTATGAACACGAAATCTATTTGCCATCGTATGCGATAATAAGCGAAATGACGGGGGTTGTTTCCAAAATCAAACGGCTGCGCACTTTTAGCGGCGACGTTATGGACGCGCGGGGTGATTTGTCTGTGCCTGAAGAACCGATGCCGAAAGTGGTACCTGCTGTGAAGGCTCCACCGCTTATTACCGTTATGCCGCCAGTGACAAAAGTCACTCCACCTCCGCCACCACCTCCACCGAAACCTCTACCGCCGGTTGCTCTTGTTAAAAAGTCAGAGCCAGTGGTGACAATTGCTACTCCACCCGTCCAATCAGTACCGGTTTCACACAACCTGAACGAAGAATTATCTGCACTCAATAAAGTTACGCCATCTTCAATTCTTGCGGCGTCTCCTAATCGGATAGACGTTATGGAAGCTGAAAGCAGTGCCAGTGCAGGCAGTATAATCTCTGACCATAAAAACGACCGCTTTAATTTATTCTCTGCTACTTGGCAAGCGCTCAAGGAGTGGTTCGCTACGGAGCGTGAAGAATTCGAAAAAAAGCAAAGCGAAAAAGCCGCCGCCGTTCCTAAGGTTAGGCCAGTAGAAAGTCGAAAGGAGGTAGTATTGAAAGCAGCCAGCCAAAGTGCTTTGGCGCCAAAAGATGATTATCGTAAAGTTGTTTCGCAACACACCTCACTGCCAGTAGAAAAACGATCTGCTCCTGAGGCTGTAGTGACTATTAAAAGTCGTGCTGCCGTTCCTGCCCCGAGCTGGTCACATTTTGAAGGGGAACCTCCTGCAGCAGCGACACCATCAGTACCTCCGCCATCACCGACACCGAAGCCGGTTGAACAAAAACCATTTACGCCGCCAGTTGCAGTCGTTATTCCTCCACCGGTCATTGAAAAACCAGTAGAGGTAGCGGCGGAGACAGTCATTACTCCGATTGAACCGAAACCAGTCGCACCAACACTACCTCCAGCAGAAGTACCTCTGTCTGCTGCAGTAGAAACTGTTGAAAAACCCGTCAGTGTTCCGTCTTATTCTCCAGAAGTTATTGAGGAGCCAGCTGTCGTACAAACTCAAAATACTGCACGAGAAGAAATCGCCCCATCACCCCAGGTTGCTACCCAAAAACCAATTCGCTTTGCCTCCGCTAAGCCATCGCCATTCCCAATTATTCGCATCGGCACTATCGCGGTGATGTCGATCATACTTGGTGTCAGTGCTTCACTGTGGTTATTTGGTGGCGGTAGTGAAGACAACCAAGAGATTGCAGGTCAAGAAGAGACAATCTCTTTGATCAGTGCCGATCAAAAAGTAGATGTACCGGTAACCAATGATCGTGACGAGTTTTTGGAGCAGATGACAGAAATATCTGTGCCGGTAGAAAATGCTGTTACTTTGTTGCGGCCGAGAATTGATCTTTCCGGAACAGCCTCTACGCCTCCGACCGCGACAGTGCTTCAGATTTTGAACCTAAGGTTGCCGGGTAGTTTCACACGTTCAATCGAAACGATTAACTTTGGTCGTTATAACGGACGGTCATTCATAGTTCTTCGCGTTACTTCCTTTGACGCTGGATTTTCTGGACTATTGGAGGGCGAGACTTCTTTAATCAACGACCTACAGCCACTCTTCGGCAGTCCAGTTGAGGGCACTTTCGATCCATCCCTTCGAACCGTTGGGGGAGCAGGCGAACCGTTTTTTGTAGACAGTGCAGTGAAAAATCACGACGTGCGAATTCTGCGTGATGAACTGCAAAAGGAACGTCTGGTATACGGCTTTGTAAACCGCAACACGGTACTAATAGCGACAGACAGTGCAGTTTTTGCGGCCGCGGCAGACAAGATAAAGTGATACAATTTAATTATGAATACTGAACAATACAAAATCCGACTGGAGGCTGATTTGTCCGCTTTAAACAATGAGTTACGCTCTCTCGGCATTCACAATCCAGACGTGCCAGAAGATTGGGTCGAAAAAATGAACGACTCTGACACAGTAAGCGCAGACCCTAATGACGTAGCCGATCGAACAGAAGAGTACGACACACGTCGTGCCGAACTAGCTGCACTTGAAGGACGTTGGAATGATGTGCGCGATGCACTGCAAAAGATAGAGGGTGGAAAATACGGTATCTGTGAAGTGTCCGGTGAGCCGATTGAAGAAGATCGACTAGAGGCTAACCCAGCGGCACGCACCTGCAAGGCACACATGAACGAAATCAATTAATATCGCGACCTGCTTCGTTAAACCTCGGTAAAATAACTCTCACTAAACGATGAAGTTCACTTCGAATTATTTTCCTCGCTTGCCTCGCATGTCATCGATCTTAATTAATTTCGATTAAAACTAAATTTGATTTATTAAGTATGTCGATTGCCCGCATTCACACTGCACAACCCGGAGTGCTGCGTGGCGACATTGTCACAATTGAAGCGGACCTCGCGAGAGGTCTGTATTCATTTGCCGTCGTCGGACTAGCCGGCAAAGCTGTGGAGGAAGCACGCGATCGTGTCAGTGCCGCAATCAAAAACTCTGGTTTCAAAAATCCAAAAAGTGAGAACCAGAAACTTGTCGTCTCCCTTGCGCCAGCCGATTTAAAGAAAGACGGACCACTCTTTGATTTACCGATCGCGATTGCTTATCTCTTTGCCTCTGGCACGCTAAAAGGCAACGTAGATAAAACTTTATTTATTGGTGAGCTGTCATTAGACGGTACTCTTCGACCAGTACGCGGCGTGTTACCCGCCGTGGTGGCCGGTAAAAAAGCTGGTTTCACGGAGATTATAGTGCCTGAAGGAAATCAGACAGAAGCGGCTTTGGTTGAAGGCATTGTTGTCTATGGAGCAAAAACTCTGAGTGAAGTAATCGATCATATTGACCATAGTCGCGAGACCCATCAGTTGCTAAAGCCGGCGGAGGAAACAGAGCTATCCGGAGATTGGTTCGACACTCACATTCGTCTTGAAGACATCAAAGGACAAGAGAGTGCGAAACGTGGTCTCATTATAGCCGCTGCAGGACTACATAATATTTTGATGGCTGGACCACCCGGTACCGGCAAGACTATGTTGGCGCGGGCTTTCCAAGGACTGTTGCCGCCGCTTTCACGGGAGGAGGCATTGGAGGTAACTGCCATCCACTCGCTTGTCGATGGTATGCGAGAAATCACTTCGGCACCTCCGTTTCGCACACCTCACCACACCGCAAGTTATGTAAGTTTGGTCGGCGGCGGAACTTCACCACGACCAGGAGAAGTAACTCTTGCTCACCGTGGCGTGTTGTTTATGGATGAATTTCCTGAATTCGATCGACGAACTCTGGATGCCCTGCGACAACCACTTGAAGATCGTGTCGTAAACATATCCCGCGTGAAGGGAAGTGAATGTTTTCCTGCAGATTTTGTTTTGGTCGCAGCTATGAATCCGTACCGGGGAACAGAGGACGGTAGCACAGACTACGCCGCATCAATGATGAGCACTTACAAAGGAAAAATATCTGGGCCGATTCTTGATCGAATTGATCTATGGCTCAATGTACCGCACGTGGACTACGACACTCTAACCAATGTGCAAGAGGTTGGTGATGAAACTAAACACGCCAGAGAACAAGTCTTTAAATCCCGCGAACGACAACGAAGGCGTTACAAAGACTGCATCGCCAACGTCAACTCTCGGTTATCCAGTCGCGAACTCGAAGCTATGGTCCAGCTATCGAAGGAAATCAAAGAGACCCTCCGTCAGTCAGCGGCCAAACTCAACTTATCCCCGCGCTCGCTTCATCGCCTTATTAAAGTCTCACGCACTATTGCTGACCTAGAGGACTCTGATGAAATACTCACTCCGCACCTGCTTGAAGCGTTACAGTATCGCGTCAAACTTTAACCATGCGAACAGTTATCTTTAGAGTTTTCTCAATTCGTCCGGATGCCACCAGGTGTTAATATTTCTCATATGATACATACGCAACAAAGAATCTGGACCGAGGCTGATGGTTGGTCTGAGCCACAAGGCAATTTGCCAGGACAGCCTCAGCTGGTCTTTGTATTTGGTGATCGAGAATTTGTAGAACGCGAATCGTTGTTTGATCAAGTTCGCCAATTTTACAAAGACTCTTATATTTTCACCGCTTCTACCGCTGGCAACATCACCGGTAATGAAGTACTCGATAAAGCAGTGACCATATCGGCACTATATTTTGAAAAAACTAAAATCTGGTTTGCAGAAACAAATATCGAAAACGAATTTGATAGTTTGAATGTTGGAAAGAAATTGGCAGATTTTTTACCACAAGAAGATTTGGTGCACTCATTAATTTTAAGTGACGGCATATTCGTTAACGGCACCGAGTTGGCCAAAAGTGTAAACGAACATTTGCCACAAAATGTAACCGTAACTGGCGGACTAGCGGGCGACGGTACAGCGTTTGGCAAGACAGTGATCGGGGTCAATAATTTGCCACAATCTAGGCGAGTAGCTTTGATAGGTTTTTACGGCAAAGAACTTAAAATTAATTACGCTACCGGCAGTGGGTGGACAGCAACTGACAACGTGTTCACCATTACACGTTCTAAAGGAAACGTTTTGTATGAACTAAACGGGGAGCCAGCTTTAGATGTTTACAAAAAATTGCTTGGCGACCAAGCGGCTAACCTGCCAGGATCGGCGCTACTTTTTCCGCTTGAGTTACAGCTACCTGAAGAGGGAGTTGTGACACGCACTATTTTAGGTGTCGACGAAAAACAGAAAAGTATGACTTTCGCTGGTGACATGCCTCAGGGTCTTGTGGCACGAATGATGAAGACGACTGCTGGTGACTTGATAGCGCAGGCACACGAGGCCGGCAAAAAGGCTGCCGGTGGTGGTCATGTTGATTTTGCTTTACTTGTCAGTTGCGTCGGTAGAAAACTGGTATTAAAAGAACGCACTGCAGAAGAGGTACTGGCGGTACGGCAAGCTATCGGTTTAGAAACGCCGGTATTTGGATTCTATTCTTACGGCGAACTTTGTCCTGGACAAAACTCTGGCAAACACTGCCTGCTTCATAATCAAACTATGACAGTGACGACTTTCTCTGAAACTTAAATCTACTAAACAATAAAAACCGCCGCACTCCACAAGAGTGCGGCGGTTTTGTTATGAGCAGTCGATAAAGTTCTGCACCCAAAATGAATTATGTTCGAACCCGTTTTAAGATGCTGAGCGAGGCGAACGAGGAAAATGTGCCGAGCCGTATATGGACATACGGTGAGGCTCATTTTGCCGAAGTTCAACAATGCTCAGTGCTTAAAACGGGTTCGAGGAGCCGCGGACTTCGAAGTGGAGGTGCGATCCTGTAGATTTTCCACTATTACCAACTGCACCAATAGTTTGGCCAGCTTCTACAGTCGCTCCAACACTAACCGAGTTGGTCGACATATGAGCATAGAGAGTCTGTACTCCATTAGCGTGTTTCACAACAACATAATTTCCATAACCACCATTCCAACCGCCACTCTTCGAAACAATAACCTCACCCGCAGCAGCAGAGCGGATCGCGGTACCATTTTGAATCGCTAGGTCCACTGCGTTGTATCCATGAATACCCTGGGTGCGGACCGCTCCTGGTACCGGGTGTACAAATCCACCACTGCCAGTCGCTGACCCACCACTGGCGGTCTTGGTTGGGGAACTGGTTTTTTTCTGCGGTGTAGTTGGCGCTGTATGCATCACTCCGCCAGGCACAACTACCGTATCGCCAACATTTATATCAGCCGCTGAAGCAAGTCGGTTATAAGCAAGGATGTCGCTGATCATTGCCTCGGTTTGCTCGTCGTTTTCTGCGCCGTATTTCTTGGCAATCGAAGCCAAGGTCTCTTTATCTTTTACAATGTGTCGAATTCCAGTAATAGGCAAGATGACGAGCTGGTCACCCGGACGAATTAACTTGGGGTCCTTAATATCGTTGGCCCACAATATCGTGTTTATGGAAACGCCGTACATATCAGCAATATGTGACAGCGTTTCGCAACGCTCAGGCGTACATTCACGCACAATATGCACACTGATCTCTCCAGACGAACTGACCGCAGAGACATCTGTGTTAAAAGGTCCTCCCGAAAGTAGCGCGCCCTCCTCGTAAATAATGTCGCCACCACCCTGATTGGTTTTACCGTCCGGACTAACTCGTGCAGAAAGCAACTTCACATCACTAGCTCCAGTATTAGTAATCTGTCGTTCGTAAACTATCGCCTCGCTATTTAAAAATCCAGCAACCGTTCCGAATACGCTGGCATACGCAAAGAGGGGCAAAAAAACAATTAGAAACAATGCGACTGCTTCGGCCAAAGAGACGCCGCGGTTGCGAAAAGCAAGAACTTTATCTGTCACCCGTCGCAGTCGGTTCATTCGACTCTGATCATCGGGATCGTTTTCTGAATTTATCGTCACAAGTTTGGTGGACTCACCGCCTACTCTATCGGTACGGTAATCGCTGCAAACCAATATGATACCGGAGTGAAAAGTGATAGCAATTGACGTATTGCACTTTTTACACCGTTGCTAAAAAACGCTATAAAAGCCAGCCTTTACTTGGTATTTTAGGTATTGACAACTCCTCAATTAAAATTTTTAATTTTTCATCTTGATCTCATATATAATGAACGCCTGATGAAACACCTAGAAGTATTAAATGAAAAGCAGCGCGAAGCGGCCGTTACTACCGAAGGTCCTCTCTTGGTGTTGGCCGGGGCAGGGAGCGGAAAGACGAAAACTGTTACCCATCGAATAGTGCACCTCATCCACCTAGGTATTGCCCCCGAACAAATTTTGGCCGTTACCTTTACCAATAAGGCGGCCAAGGAAATGCGAGAACGCGCTGTCGCACTGATAAAACGTTTTGCAAGACCGGACCAAATGTCGAGTGGCGGCCAACCATTAGTAACGACCTTTCACTCTTTTGGTGTACGCACGTTGCGCGAATTTCACGAGGCAGTCGGACTGCCGCGCCATTTCACGATCTATGATCGTTCAGATAGTGGGCGAGCCATTAAGAAAGCGATCGAAGAGTCTGGTTACAATCCAAAAGAGTTTGAGCCGCGGCGTATGCTTTCCATCATTTCACGCGCTAAAGGTGACGCGTTGTCGCGAGACGATTTTATGTCTGATGCCGCTAGTTACCCCGATCGCGTGGCTGGGGAAGTTTGGGAAAAATACGACAAACAACTAAAAGACGAGCGCGCTCTCGACTTCGATGATTTGCTTTTGAAAACTTTACGAATGCTGGAATCCAGACCGGAGATACGCCAAAAATTGCAGGAACGTTTTCGCTACATTCATATTGATGAATACCAAGACACTAACAAGGTGCAGTACGAAATAGCCCGACTATTAGCAGGGGAGCGGCAGAACATTTGTGTGGTTGGGGACATCGATCAATCTATATATTCCTGGCGCGGTGCGGACATCAAAAATGTCTTGCAGTTTGAACGTCATTTTAAAAATGCCAAAACAGTTTTGTTGGAAGAAAATTATCGATCAACAAAAACTATAATTGATGCGTCGAACAAAGTGATCGTCAAAAACCGCAACCGAGTTCCAAAAACTGTTTTCACTAATAATGATACCGGGGAGAAAATTACTATGTTTGCCGGATTTTCTGGCGCGCACGAGGCTGAATACATCGCTCGTACTGCCAAGAACACAATTGACGCAGGCGCTTCTCCTTCGGATATCGCGGTATTGTTTCGCACTAACTTCCAGTCACGTGCGCTCGAAGAAGCGTTCCTCAACCTGGATGTGCCTTACCAGGTGTTAGGCGTAAAATTCTTTGAACGAAAAGAAGTTAAAGATGTCCTGTCTTATCTTAGACTCGCGTTAAATCCTGGTTGTACTGCGGACTTAGTACGGGTAATCAATACCCCGGCACGCGGTATTGGAAAAGTCACTGTGCTAAAAATAATCGAAGGTAAGCGAAACGAACTTCAAGGTGCAACGGCTGGCAAGATTGAGGCCTTCGAACAGATGATGATGGATATCGCTGACGAAGCTCGCACCAAGAAATTATCTGACACATTGAAATTCATCATTGCGCGAACTGGTATTGAGATGACTTTCAAAAAAGGCGGCACTGAAGAAGATTTAGAGAGACTAGAAAACCTGCGCGAACTGGTTTCGCTTGCCACCAGATATGACGACCGCGCGTCGGAAGAAGCAGTGGAGGCGTTACTAGAAGACGCAGCTTTGCAAAGTGATCAAGATGAAATCAAAGACAAGGAGGAAAAGGATGCGGTGCGTCTAATGACCGTGCACGCAGCAAAAGGACTAGAGTTCCCATACGTTTTTATCACGGGACTTGAAGAAGGACTTTTCCCACACGAACGACTAGATCAAAAGGGAGTTGACCAAGAAGAAGAGCGACGACTCTTTTATGTAGCACTCACCAGAGCGGGCAAAAAAATCTGGCTAACCTACGCACACTCTCGTGTAATCTTTGGTTCCTCACGCGTTAATATTCCTTCCTCATTTCTGGCTGACATAGACGCCGACCTAATCGATATGGAAGGAGGCCTGACAGAAGGTTCTGGTAAACGGCGAGGTTTATTGGATGATTGGGATGATAGTTTTGAAAACGTAATAGAAATTTAACACCTATGGTAGTGAAAAAATTTCAAACCAAAAAATCGCTAGGGCAGCACTTTTTGAACAATCCAACTGTTCCACGCTGGCTTTGTGACGCCGCAGAAATTAAAATCAAAGATGTTGTATTAGAAATCGGACCTGGCACGGGCGCCCTGACACGAGAGCTTTTGTCACGTGGCGCAAAAGTGGTCGCCCTCGAGGCGGACCCGCGAGCAGTCACAGTATTGGAGGAGGAATTTGCATCAGAATTAGAGACCGGCCAGTTTCGCCTCCACCACGTTGACGTTCGACGGTTCGATCCAACTACACTCGACCTCAAAGATCACCACTTTAAGGTAGTGGCGAACATTCCTTACTATTTGACTGGGCAATTATTTCGCATTTTCTTGTCCGGCAAGACGCAGCCTTCATCGCTAGTCTTTCTGGTACAGAAAGAAGTGGGGAAACGGGCCACTGATGGCTGTGAAAAAGGCGGTAAAGAATCTCTCCTCTCTCTCTCAATTAAGGTGTTCGGCGATCCTTCCTATATAAAGACAGTTGGAAAAGGGCACTTCTCTCCACCACCTAAGGTGGACTCAGCTATCGTTAAGGTGTCGAACATAAGTAGGGATAAGTTAAAGGACCTATCCTTGGAATTATTTTTTGAACTACTGCATTATGGTTTTGGCTCAAAACGCAAACAACTAATTGGCAACCTGGCTAAGTATTATCCCCGCCAGACTCTTTTGGAATGTTTTTCAAAAGTTGAAATAGACCCGGCTGCTCGTGCGGAAGACATTCCTTTGGAGACTTGGGTAAAACTTGGACAATATCTCAAAAATGCTGAGCGGAGCTAATAATTAGGCGCGGCTAATTTTGGTTAATAACCAGTCAGAAGGTGACGTCTTGACTGGTATAATTACTCTATATATAGGAATGAGGTTAGATTTTCGTACGATTTTGGCGTTTATTTTTGGCGGTGTTTTGCTCACTGGTGCTTTCTTATTGAAGCCCGACCGAACCAATCTGCACAAAGAGGGAACGAATGACGAATCTGCCGCTACGCGCAACTTCATTCCAGTTAAAGATAGCGACAATAACGGTATTCCAGATTGGCAGGAACCGTTCGCCGTGAACACAATCAACCTGGATGATTTAGGTATGACAAGCGGTGTTAGTACGACAACTGTGACCGGGCAATTAGTTTCATCACTAGCGGATTATTTAGCAGGCGGAGACAATGATCCAAACTCAGTTCTTTCCTTAATCGGAAGTGAGTTAATGACAAGCGCCGTCGACTCACAATACGACGACACTGACATAAATATCAGTGAGGACAATAGCCCTGCTGCTTTGCGTAATTACGGCAATCAAGTAGCTTTGATCGCTAACGGTTATCCATTGCCCGCCGACACCAAAAACGAAATGGTCATACTAAATGATGCATTCTTACACGACGATCCTGAAGCTCTAGAATCTCTTGACCCCATCATCGCTTCTTACGAAGGGATGCGCGACGATATGTTAGAGCTCAGCGTACCGTCATCTCTCAAACGAGAACACCTGTCACTCGCAAATGTGTACAACGCTTTAGCCATCGACATCCAGGGTTTTCGTTATGTCTTCGAAGATGCCATTACGTCCACTCTTCGTTTCCGTCGTTATCCAGCAGATCGATCCGCCTTGCAGGCCGCAATCTCCAACCTATATCTGAAATTGCACCAAAGCGGGATACAATGGAGTGACGAAGACCCAGCCTCTAGTTTTGTGGAGGTAAGATTGTGATATGTCTACTTACAAATTCTTATTCATAATATTGGCGACAGTCGCGTTGGCTGGAACCACTAACCTAGTAGCCAAAGCACAGCTAGTAGATCCCATCACGCCTCCTAGTGATGACGGACTTTTAGGTACTCCTAATGATACGGATGGCGAGCCGGTACGAGTAGTGGACGACATCTCCCAAACCTCAGTTACTTCTGTGATCAGGCTTACTCTGATATCAGAGAACTCTACCAAAATTCTCGAAGGTATTGAGGCATTGGTTGAAAAAGAAAAAACTCTTGACCCCTCTGCTTGGGCAGCCAGCAAAGAATTGCAGCAGCAATTTACGAGCGAGATGTTGAAGTGGCTTGGCGGGCAAGGAGAAGGGCAGGAGGGCAAAGTACCTTTTGTTCAAAACTATGGTGGACGCGGTCAGGAAGGTCTTGATAAAGTTGCTGGCTCTTATCTGTTTGATAACAAAGCTGGAGATTCCAGTGGACAATGTAATGTGGAGTCATCGCACAAAGTGCGAACAGCGGTATACAACGCTTACTTAAAAGCACGCCAAGATGCGACCCAGGGTGGGGCACTAGCTTGCCAGACTGAAGAGTCCAGCGAACAAGACCAAAACCACACCAGCTTGTTGCACAAGTTATTGGGTGATTTTGCTAGTTGCAAGGATGAATTGTGCCAGGCATTCGATGGTCAGCGTGAATTGTATTCACGAGCCGCTGTGGCGGAAGCAGATGATAGGGAGGCGATACGAAATGCCAACGGTTTTATTCCACAACGCGTTTGTAAAGACGCTAGCGATACCAACGGTCAAACACGTCAAGTTTGCGACATTGTTAGTCCGCCTTCACTGGCGGCCGACGCGGCCTCTTTTGGTCTAGTCCAACTTCCTGGCCTAAGCTTGCTCAATGTCGACGAGTTTGACGAGGTGGTTTCCAACACAATGTCCAACCTGACCAATCAACTAATCAATGGACAAAACGGTGCACTTGGACTCACTGGCAATCCAGACTACGGACAAAATACTTTCGGGGAAAATGGAAATCTTTCCTATGCTGACGCGTTAGCCGAGGAGGATGTCTCAAACTACCAAACTAGTGGTGGCGGTGGTAACAATCCAATTGATAACAAGATTCGGGTAGAACAAAGATTCCAATCACTAATGGAACAAATAGTGAACACCATCGAAAGACTGGAGACGAAATTGGAAGACAACCGTCAAGAATTTGGCAGATGCTTTGACTTGGAGTTGCCTAATAGATTGTCTAGCACCAAGCGCGACGCAGTCAATAACTTAGAAGCTACTGTCAGCATCATTGAAGTATTGAACAATCTCAATCAACAGTACCAAGACGCCACAAGCAGTGGTGCACGAAACGACGTGTTGCGGGCTTTTATGCAGCTCAAAAATCAAGGCGTATTCCACACCAACCAGGAAAATCGCGAACTTGAACTAACCTTCATTAACTTGACCTTCAAACAATGGGTCGAGCGTTTCAAATACGACACCTCCCTAGAAAGAAGAAGGTGTGGTGGCGATTTTGATTACGAGGAAGACGAAACCGACGTTGAAGTTGAGATTGAACTATGATGAAGCTACTGCAAACATTTCTGTTTACTACTACCTTTGCGGTTTTACTCGCGGGAGCTCTGGTGTTAGAAGTACCCAGCGCGCAAGCACAAGGTACTGATCCGGCTCCTACGCAACAAAGTAACCAACAACTGGACGAGTCGGGGCAACGGGTGAATATTCCAGAGAAACTACAATTCGGTACCATAGCCGGCTGGGTATACGACGCTCTTAAAACCATAGGTGGTCTATTTGCTTACCTTGGTGGTAGCTTGCTCGACATTAGCCTTTCCTTGTTCGTGATGGATATGCCGGGTACAGCTGAATCTTGGGGGATTAAGACCGTTATCGACGAGATTTGGAAAATGGTCAGAGACATGTTCAACCTTCTGTTCATTTTTGGCATTATTTTTGTTGGCTTCAAACTAATCCTAGGCACCGACGAGACCGGGGCAAAACGCACACTTGGTACCATCATCATCGCCGCCCTTTTAATAAACTTCAGCTTATACGCCACCAAGGTAGTGGTAGATTTTGGGAACATAGTAGCGACGGAAATGGCCACTTTATTGAAAACTGAATCCCCAGAAAACTCTACCGGCACAAACACAGAGAACGAAATTGGCGGACTCAAGATCACCAATATCTCAGACAGTTTTGTAACTAAAATCAATCCTGAACAAATTGTAAATAATTCGTTTGCTTTAGAGCGAAGCGCTATAGAAAAAGCCGAGGGTACTATCGCACTTCAAAATGCCAAAAAAACCGAGCTCGATTTGATGGATGCTTTGATAATGGGTCTGACAACGGCTTTTACTCTAACGCTGGTTGGGTTTGTTTTTGCAGCCGGCGCGTTTTTAATGTTCACACGTTTTATGTACCTGATCTTTTTGATGATGTTTTCCCCAATAATGTTCCTGGGGTTTGTTCTGCCAAACTTTAAAAAAAGAAGCAGTGACTGGTGGCATAAACTCTTTACACAAACATTGATTGGTCCAGCTTATCTGTTTATGTTGTACATTGCCTTGAAATCACTCGAAAATATAGGAGACATTCAGTCTGATAGCACCCTAATCAGTTATGTAATGTTGTGCATCGTTGTATGTGGATTCGCTTGGGCCGCCCTTCTTGTCGCAAATTCAATGGGAGCAATGGGCGCAGATACAGCAATTAAACTTGGATCGGGTTGGGGTAAATCAATTAGAGGGGGAGTTACAGGATTTGCTGGACGAAACACTATTGGTCGTGTGGCGGACAACTGGAATCGCAATGCAGAAAAGCGAGGTATTTCCGAGCAGAATGTATTTCGCAGGGTAAGCTCAAACTTGGCTGGATCAAAATTTGGTGGCTCTGCCTCGAGGACTCAAGTGCGAACTGCACAAGAGAAAGCTGACCAAAAAGGGGCACGTCATACGCAACTAACTAATATAAATACCGCCATCGCAGGAGCCGGTGTTGGTACTACCGAGGATCAAGTGAGGGCGAGTAATGTAGCTATGGAACGAGCCGTTGTTGGTGCCTCTAACGATCAAATTGTTGAGTTGCTTGGGGAACACAAAGCGGGAAGTAAGGAATACGAAACTATTGTAAGAAATATGTCCGCCAGTCAGTTTGACGCGGCAATGAAGGCCAAGCCAGAAGAGCTAGATGACAGTGCCAAAGACCAGATGGCAAAGAGGCGGGCCGAGTTTGTGAAACAAGCTATAGTGTCTGACGAAAACGCCACCGATGCAGCGGCAGTTAGTGCCGGCATGACCGCTAACATAAAAAACGCAAGCGACGCACAGCTTAAAGTACTAGGTACTGAAGAGATTGCAAAATATGCAGGAGCTTTAAAACAATCCCAGTTTGACGACATAATGAAAAGCAAAGACTACACCGAGTCCGAAAAGAAACTTTTCAGAGAAAAACGTGAAGATCAACTACTCACAACATTTGCTCGTGACCCAGCTTCCGTATTCAAAAATTTGCAGGATAAAGATATCGCTAGTCTACCTAAAACTATTTTGCTAGACGCAGAAGGACGTTCTGTTCCGCACATTACCGGTGGGGCTTTACGAAAGATTGCCGACGACGATAAACTTAACCAGGAGGATAGAATTAGGCTTTTAGATCTAATAACCGCACCTGGTAACACAACCCACCCAACAGCCGCTATGTATTTAAACTCCCCAGCAGGCCAAGAAAGATATGGATAACATAAGTAAGCGATCAGAGTTGTATAAAAATGCTCCGGAAAACATCCGGGATATATACGCGGGTGAAAAAACCGGTGAACTACTTAGAAGTGCGGCAGATTCGATTGGTATAACTGATAGGGTAATTTACAAAGACTTTGCTTTAACGGTTGGTGACGTCATCCTTGGCTTATACCGTAAGGAGCAACTCGGTCAGCTTTTGCAGGAACGCCTAAGCTTCACAACAGAGCAAGTGGACAAAGTTTTGATCACTTTAAACGATCTTATAAGATCAGTGCCTAACAACGAGAATGCAGAGCTGCCCACTCCTACCGTTTTGGCGCCTTCTACACCGAGCGTAGTAGTGCAAACACCTATTACCAAACCTCTTCGCACCTTTGCCGAAGACGCCAGTCTAAGTCGAGCGCATGGCTATGGCGCATTTCGAAGTCCTGAAAATACAGAAGGGGCAGGGGCCGAGACCATTCACCGCTCCAATCAGGATGATATAATCAAGCAATGAGGTTCGAAGTTCCGCAATTTATTGAGATTGAAGATAAAATTTTCGGTCCTTTAACGTGGAAACAATTCGTTTACGTAGCTGGTGGCAGCGGACTAGCCGCTGTGCTTTTCTTTTTTACACCCTTTTTGGTGTTCCTACTGCTGGGAATACCAGTTGCAGGCCTGACTTTCTTGCTTAGTTTTTATCCGGTTAATAACCGGCCTTTCTCCATCTTTATGGAATCGGCTGTTAGCTACTTGCAAGGTGCCAAACTTTATTTATGGCGGAAACGAGGCACTGGTGTTTATAGTGGAGCCGCTCCCGACGAGGCAGGTGCCCCGGTCTATATGCCACCATCTCCCGAAGGGAATATCGCTTCCATATCAAGACGCCTAGAACTGAAGGCCATTCAAAAAGACACTCGCTAAACGTCTCGCGAGGGATGTTATTATTATCGGGATGGCGGAGAAAAAGAACACGACGCAAAATTTCGTTCCCTTACGCGACATTAAAGATAATGTTGTCATATTGAAAAATGGCCAAATGAATATGGTGCTTTTGGCGTCATCTATCAACTTCGCTTTGAAGTCGATAGATGAGCAGGAGGCGATTTTGCGTCAGTTTCAGGCTTTCCTAAACACCATTGATTTTTCTCTGCAGTTTTACATTCAATCTAGACGTCTCGACATTCAGCCATACCTCGATACCTTGGCTACACGTGAGAGTAAGCAGGACAATGACTTGATGCGTATTCAGTTACGCGAGTATATGCAGTTTGTTAAAACATTCACCACCGAGGTCGATGTGATGAGCAAGAGCTTTTTTATTGTTATTCCTTACACACCAGTGACCGCGAGCATTCAATCCAACCTTGGTAGCTTTAAAGAACTGTTAGGGGGGCAGAAGAATGTATACTTTGACGATAAGAACTTTGCCGAACACAAATTACAACTTCAGCAGAGGGCTTCTTTGGTTGAACAAGGTTTGTCAGCAGTCGGAGTGCGTACTATTTTGCTTCAAAATGAAGAGCTGGTTGAATTGTATTACCATATCTTCAATCCGGGAGAGACGGGTAATACCGCGCCAGGCAGTAAGTAGAATGTTATGGGAATTTTTGACTTAATCAAACAAAAGAGTGGTATCGGTGAGAAGGTGATAGACACCGAAAGCGCCTTAATGACTCTTGAAGACGTAGTTGCACCTTCAGCTGTCAAAGTGCAGCCTCGCAGTATTAACGTCAGTGGTCAAAACGCTCGAGTGTTCTTTACAGTATCTTACCCACGTTACTTAAACGACGGCTGGCTTGAACCAATACTAAATATCGAGCGTGAAATGGATGTTTCTATAGTTATCCATCCCATCGACACTGCTGAAACCCTAAAGAAATTCCAAAAAAAGGTGGCTGAAGTACAAAGCCAGATCAATATGAACGAGGAGAAGGGTATGGTGCGCGATCCTCAACTGGAAGCAGCCTACCGTAACCTCGAAGATTTGCGAGACAAGTTGCAACAAGCTGAAGAGAAATTATTTGATGTTGGTCTTTATGTAGCTGTATATGGAGCGAACGAGGACATTCTCAATGAAACTGAATCAGAAATAAAAGGTATTCTTGATTCGCGCTTGGTGTACCTGAAGCCTGCACTTTTCCAGCAAGAACAGGGTTTTCGCAGTATCATTCCGACCGGCACCGATGAGTTGACGGTACATAGTAAGTTCAATTCAAGCCCACTTTCAAGCTTTTTTCCATTCACTTCATTCGACCTCACTAGTGATAGCGGGATTTTATACGGAATCAACCGTCACAACTCTTCATTGGTGTTATTCGATCGTTTCGCCTTGACCAACTACAACTCAGTTACTTTTGCCACCTCAGGTGCCGGCAAGTCTTACGCCATCAAGCTAGAAATATTGCGCTCCTTAATGTTTGGTACAGAAGTGATAGTAATCGACCCAGAGAGGGAATACGAGCACCTTGCCGAAGCAACCGGCGGACGCTTCTTCAATATTTCTCTTTCCAGTAGTCACCACATTAATCCTTTTGATCTACCCGATCCACAAGAGGACGAAGCTCCGGAAGACGTACTACGCTCACATATCATTGAATTGATCGGTTTGTTTAGACTGATGCTTGGTGGTCTTTCCCCAGAAGAAGAGACCATCATTGATCAGGCTCTTCACGAAGTGTACGCACTCAAAGACATAAACGGTGACGCAGATTGGAAAGGGTTGGAACCTCCACTTCTTTCCGACTTTGAAATGGTATTGGCCGGTATGGAGGGAAGCGACTCCCTGATCGCCCGTTTGCAGAAATATACAGCTGGTACTTGGTCGGGCTTTATGAACAAGCCAACCAACGTCGACATCCACCAAAAATTCATTGTGTTTAGTCTTCGTGATATGGAAGATGAGCTTAAGACGATCGCGATGTACATCATCACCAATCACATCTGGAATATGATTCGTCGCCGACTACAGAAACGTCTCCTGGTAATTGACGAGGCATGGTGGATGATGAAAAGCGAAGATACCGCATCGTTTCTTTTCTCACTCGCCAAACGTGGCCGTAAATATTACCTAGGTATCGCCACGATCACGCAGGACGTCGACGACTTCCTTCGTTCTCCTTACGGAGTGCCAATGATCACCAACTCTTCGTTACAATTCTTAATGAAACAGTCCGCAACTTCAATTGATCTGGTGCAGCGCACTTTCAACCTGACTGACGAGGAGAAACTTTTGCTCCTGGAAAGCAACGTTGGGGAGGGCATATTCTTCGTTGGACTTAAACACGTCGCCATCAAAGTTATCGCCAGTTACACCGAAGATCAGATCATAACCTCAGATCCGTCACAGATTCTTCAAATCAAACAAGCTCGAGCAGAGCTTCAAGCGGCCAAAGGGTAAGTTATGGAAATAAATGCACAAACTGCGTCTAGAGCCAAGCTGGTCTGGTCTGTTTTTCTACGCACAATAACGTTCACGTCACCCATTTACCTGGCCGCACAACTCTACTTTGCAATCGCAGCGTTAATGGGTCTGGGCTTAGCACTTGGAATCGATAGCTCTTTGATTCTTACCGGACTAGATAAGGCTAGTTTTGAAACTGTTAGTGGTGCAGGTGGGGCACTTATGTTAATTGGGATGACTGGCGCTATGATGTGCGGGCTACTAACTTGTCTTGTATCGATTGGGATTTTTTGGACTGGTAAGTGCCATGTTTTCCCTGGTTTGAGCATTTTGATTCTTGCTATATGCACTATCTGTCTGCTGATGCCCGTTATTAATCTCTTTCCAATAATGTGGTTCTGGAACTGGTACGTGGCTTGGTCAAATCTAAAAGGCTCGTAGAGTGGGCGTGATATCATATTTGGATGAGAGCAGCGATAGTATTGCTATTAATAACTAGCTTCGGTTGGCCATCTACAACCGATGCTTTTACCTCCGGATTGTTTAAACTACTCAAGGTAGGAGGAGATAATGAAGCGAACAATCAAACCAACACTCCAGCGGTTATTGGTCTAGACTTGGTGGTGGAAGCAGAAACCTACACGCCACACTTTTATCGTGGACGAGCTGAACCCACAGCAGGATCAATTATGCGCTTAATTGCGCTACCCGAAGATCCAGGAGCAGTAACTAGGTACCACTGGAAAGTGGGCGGACAAACGATGAATGAGAGCGGACAAACTCTAAGAGTGACGGCGCCGTCTGGTCAGGGTGAGGTAGTAGTTGAGGTCTCCTCACTAGATCAAAACGGGAATGTCATCGGACGAACAACCAATTACATATCATTATCTAGTCCTTCGTTATCGTTCTACGAAGTAAATCCTTTACGTGGAATCTCCAACATTATGATTAAGGATAAGGTTACTTTGATTGGTGACGAGGTGACGGTACGTGGAGAACCGTATTTCATAAACCCTACATCTATGTCGACTATGAATGGGGTATGGAACACTGGGCAGTTAGAGAATGTCCCTTCTAATGACTGGCGCACTCTGACAATACTGCGCACAGATGCTGTTTCGAGCGCGAGGGTTACCTTAGGAGCCAGCAACTTGAATACCTTGACTGATAACCTTAGCAGCGGATTTATATTGGAAATATGAAACGATATATTTTGCTAGCAGTAGTTATATTGATTTGTCCAGTTGTCGTCTTGGCGCAAGCAAATGATTCTACGACAGTCAAAACTTTCACTGAAAATATACCCTTCTTAGACGGTGAACTGACTACTCAGGGATTTGTGGAAGCAATGTACAAACTCGCTATAGCTTTAGCTTCTATCATAGTAGTAATACGTCTAATGATGGCTGGGGCGAAATATATGTTATCGGAAGTTGTTTCCAATAAGGGCCAGGCTAAAGAAGATATTAAGAACGCTCTCTTCGGATTGTTGATAATTTTGGGGGCAGTGTTAATACTTGGCACCATAAACCCTAAACTCGTTGGAGTAAGCTTCATTAACAATGGTGCGCCGTTGAACATACAAGATCCCGATACCGTAGATCAGATAGGTTTCAAACCAGGGGATAACTTTTCCGGAGCAGACATTGCGGCTCGCTGCGGGGAAGGTAACTTAAGTGGCGCACCTCAAGAGGAGTGCGTAAAAAATAACGAAGACGCACTATTACGTAGTTGCAAGCATAATGGTGGCAGTAAGCTTGACTGGGAATTTGACCCTGACGCTAATTGGGGTGGCTACTCTTATTATTCATACACTTGTGTACAGTAGACTATGTCGAAAAAAATACTGATTGCAATCGGGTCCGCCACTATTCTGCTGCTTTTGGGTGCCTGGGTGTATTTGTTTCTTTTTGGCACACCAGAGAGTGTAGGGCAAGCGTTAAACAATCTAAATTCCCCCGAAACGCCTTTTGATCAGCCGATTGTTGGGTCCTTGGATACTACTGTAGCGGTAGGCAATAATAATTTGGCTCAACTAACCACTCGGCCTGTAGCTGGCTTCGTATTAGTAAATACGGGTAGTCAGCCAACTATTCGCTACGCTGAAAAGGGTACCGGTCACATTTACGAAATAAATGTTATCAGTGGTGCAGAAGAACGTCTCGATGGCACAACGTCAGCAAATACTACAGAGGCCTATTTCAGTAAAGACGGGGCGGAGGCGGTATTGGTACTGGCCGACAGCACGGAGCGATCAGTCGTCTGGCGTACTGCAATCGGTTCAGGAAACTCCGTTCCGCTATCATCAAACAGCCATGATTTTTCTTGGAATGAAGCCGGAGCGCTACGCTACACAGAAAGGACCACTACTGGCACTACCGCTTACGAAAACAATGGCGAGAATCTGCAACTGTGGAGTATTCCACTGTCTGATGTGAGTGTTTTCTTCACTGAAAACTCGGCTTTTGTGGCAAATAACCCAGCCGCTCGTTTGTCTGGAAGTTTATACGAGATCCAAGATGGAAATCTAGCTAAGGTTATTGGTCCAGCTTACTCGTTTACCGGTCTACCGGATCCAGATGGTCAGTTTCTTCTATACCGTTATTTTGATACTGAAAACCAGGCCAATGTCGCAAAAATCAAAGATCTTTTCACTGACGAAGAGACAATAGTTCCTTTGTCATCAGTCCCCGAAAAATGCGCCTTTAATTCAGTACGCCGACGCGTCTGGTGTGCTTCGTCTTTTATGTTTCTCGGACAGGATCGCGAATACTTAAACAAATGGTACCGTGGCGAAGTTGTTTCAGCAGACAGAATTTGGACTTCTGACTACGGAAACTGGGGAGTATCTAGCCTAGAAATAGACTTATCAGACGCAGCAGGCTTCGATATCGATGTCATTGATATGACTGTTTCTGACGACGGAACAATGCTTCTTTTCCGTAACAAGATCAACGATGCTCTTTGGATGTACCGTTTAAGTGAAGCTCCACTGGAAGAGTCGGAAGAAACAATCACTGAAACAGAAGCGGCGGCAACAACTACCGATGCTTTCTGACCACAAACTCCTGTGCAATAGCAACCAAATTACTGATTGTGAAGTACAGAGCGACTGAAGCGGACAATGTATAGGCCACAACACCAATAACGGCTGGCAAGACATAGCGCATATTGATGTTCATACTGCGGGCAAAATCAGCCTTCATATTACTTTCTCCCTCCTTTCGTGGTTCCGGCTTAGGCAGTGACAAGTGCGCGTGAATAAACTGCGTAAGTCCTGCCAAGGCGGCCAAGGGCCAGCTTTTACTTGCAATGTCTACAAAACCTAGAAAAATCATGTCAACATTTTCCGGAACCGGTATAAAAGAGTAGAGAAGCTCCACATTTATATTAGGCAAAGTAATACCTCCTCCACTGTATACGGAAAAATAGAGCGCGAATATGATTGGTATTTGTAAAAGCACCAACAAAATACCGGAGAAGGGATTTAGTCCCGCTTCTCGATAAAGAGCCATTGTCTCCCGAGCCAATGCTTCACGGTCATCTTTGTATTTTTCTTTTAAATCTTTTAGACCAGGCTCCAGCTCACGCATAGTTTTTTGCATCTTGGCCGCCTTAATCGAAAGTGGTAGCAAAACAAACTTCACCAATACTGTAATCGCAATAATTGACAGCCCAACGTCACCACCAGGAATTGCATCGATGAAGAAAACCAAACCGTTGTAAATTGGGTCAAAGAAAAAAGTGTGCCAGATGTAACTCATAAATAAATTGGTTTGAAATTCTAAGTCCTAGTTTTTAATGACTGCGTAACGAGAGATTCTAAAGCTTTCTTAAGTTCGTCGAAACTTACCATCCCGGCTTGGGGTTTGGTAAGAATAATATACACTCCGCTTTGTTCACTTTCGCGCGACAAACGGTAAAGAATGTTGTACAGCCGTCTTCTCAGACGATTGCGGTCCACCGCACGTTTGAAAACTTTTTTTCCCACTACGACCGCGCCGTGGAAACTAGTTTCCTGACTATGTATCAAGGTAAAGAGAGGGGAGTGGAAGCGACGCCCAGACGAAAAAAAACGATCGAACTCTTTTTTGGTCAATCGTTCTTTTTTATTCAACATAAAGTAAGTAGGCGGTTGCCAATAGCGGGTAGCCAGTGTTCGCTTTGCGAACTTTTCTTACTACTGTCTACTAACTATTTACTAGGTCTAACAGCAAGCTGGGCCCGGCCTTTACGGCGGCGCGCCTGGAGCACCTTAGGGCCCTTGACGCTATTTTTACGGGCAAGAAAGCCGTGAGTAGTCATTCGCTTCTTCTTGCTTGGTTGATAGGTTCTTTTCGGCATAAATATGAATTGTTGTTGAACAATATACACTAATAATCTATAAAATCAACGACTCAGTACTTATCCCCAAGTTATACACAATTGACGATTATCGCGTGCCGCGGCGGTTTGTTATTTCGAAGTATGTCGCAAAAGTTTACACGCTGAGTGAGAAGGGTATAATTCAGATCACGTTATCACGTAAGTGGTTGCACTGGATATGAATCAAACCTCATCAACGATTACTACTGGGTTTATCGGCACAGCAGAGATAGATACTAAAAAACTCTGGGATGATGCTTTGGTTAATATCGAACTCTCCATCACCCCAGCCAACTTCAAAACTTGGTTCAGAGACACTCGGATTGTAGCGATTGAAGACGGAACTATTACTCTCGGCGTTCCTAGCGTGTTTGTACGGGATTGGTTGCGTGACAAATTTCAGTCAATGATTCTGAAGGTCTTGCGGGATCAAGCAACGTTTATCCGAGGAATTGAATACGCCGTTGTTAGTCGTACCGAAAAACGTCAGGAGAATAGACAACAGAGTATAAACGCGTCTTTACCACTCGAAGAGTATTACATCAACAAAAGCGACAACCTAAACCCTCGCTATTCTTTCGACACCTTCGTAATTGGACCCTTCAACGCCTTGGCACACGCGGCTGCCAAGACCGTCAGTGATCGTCCTGGAATAACCTACAACCCGTTGTTCATCTACGGTAAGACTGGTCACGGTAAAACTCACTTAATTCAGGCTGTAGGAAATCATCTTAAACGCTCTGGCGCCAAGGTGTTTTATGTAACCGCCGAGCGTTTCACTGTGGATTACTTCAATTCTCTTCAGAGCGGAACCGCCAATAGTTTTAAAGACAAGTACCGTCAATATGACGTTCTAATAATGGATGATGTGCAATTCCTAAACAGTAAAGAGAAAACTCAGGAAGAATTGTTTCACTTGTTTAATACAATGCACGACAACAACAAGCAGATCGTGTTCTCGAGTGATATCCACCCATCTTTGTTGTCTGGAATGGAGGAACGACTACGATCACGTTTTGCAGCTGGAATGATTGTAGATATACCAGCGCCAGATCTGGAGTCTCGTGCTGCTATCTTGCGCGCCAAAGCAGCTCAAAACAACATAACCCTTTCTGACGAAGTGGTTGACCACTTGGCAGAATCCATCAACGGCAACATTCGTGAGCTTGAAGGTGCTCTCAACTCGATTATGTGCCAATCACAACTACTGGGCCGCATTCTATCCTTACCAGAGGTTCAAGTAATTATTAAAAACAGCGCAAAACCACGACGTAACCTAGCGGTTTCTGACGTAGTCGATAAGGTGGCTCAGTATTTCAATATTGAACCGGCCAGTATTTACGAAAAAACCCGCCGTAAAGAGGTCGTAAAGCCACGCCAGCTTATTATGTATATTCTGCGTGAGGACTTCGCTGTTTCTTACCCCACAATCGGACAAAAGCTTGGGGGACGCGACCATACCACTGTGATTCACTCTTGTGAAAAAATTAAAACCGAACTCCAGAGAGACTCCTCACTAGAAGAAGAAGTGGCACAGCTCCGCGCACTACTTAAATAAACTAGTTTCGGATATAAAACCGCCGCCAACTTCCGCGGCGGTTTTATCTTATTAAACTGTTTAAATATTGTGGAAAAGCCTAGGTAAAACTAATCAGTCACATCCCCGACAACATGTTAATAAGTCTCGAGATTAGTCATCTACTAACGACACGGGCCCGAGTAACCAGCTCCCTGTACCCAGTCATACCCGTAGCTATCCCCAGCCACGATTTACTGACAGCCTCAAAAAACCCTTATTTACCAACCCATAAACGCTTATCCACCAATCCACAGGGCTAATAATAAAGGCTTAGTTGGGGAATATAAAAAATAAAACACCAGCTACCGTCAAAAAATCCCAGTGCTATAATTGCCTTATGAAAGTGACCTTGAATCGTGATGATTTTTACAATCTGTTGGAGATGGCGGGACGAATCAGCACGAAGCATATTACATTGCCTGTACTGCAGTGTGTGTTGATTGAAGCCAAGGAAGGGAAGGTTGTTTTGCGCGCTACAAATCTTGAGGTGGCAATTGAGGCTGTTTTAAATGCTGAGGTGGTTACAGAAGGCAAGGTGGCGGTTCCGGCATCTATTCTTCTGCAGACTATCAATCTGGTTAATCAAAAGTCTGTAACATTGAGTTTTGTTGATAATAGTTTGGAGGTTGATGGTAGTGGGTCAAAAACACAAATAAAGAGTATTCCACACGAGGAGTTTCCTTCCATCCCACAAGTATCAGGAAGTGGTCAGGTTATCAACGGATCACTTTTTAGTTTGGGTATTAAATCTACAGCCTTCGCCGCATCCCTTTCTTCGATTAAGCCAGAGTTAGGGAGTGTTAATGTGTTTCAGAAAAAGGAACACACTCTAACTTTTGTTTCTACAGACTCTTTTCGTTTGTTTGAAAAAACCGTACCTCAGAAAGGGGTTGTTCTCAATGATGCTGTCTTAATTCCACAAAAAAACGCCATCGAAATTGCCCGAGTCTGCGATGTTGTTGGTGGGGATCCTAAACTCAAAGTCAACGATCACCAGTTGGCTCTAGAGTTTGAAAATGGTGTGACGATAACATCACGCCTGGTTGCGGGCGCTTTTCCTGATTATGAACAGATAATTCCGAAAGAATATTCCACGCATACGACCCTCCTCAAAGAAGATCTGTCACATGCTTTCAAAAAGACAAATATCTTTCTAAATAAATTCTTTCAAGTTAGTCTTAGTTTTACTAAGGACTCTGTAACAGTCACAGCAGGAAACAACGATGTGGGTAATACGACGGAATCAATCAGAGCTTCGACCGATGGGGAAGATCTTTCGTTGAGTTTTAATCAGAAGTATATCGGCGAAGCATTGCCGCATTTCACAGATGACAGTATCACCATACACCTTTCTGGTATTGGTCGCCCGATGGTTATTAAGGGGGTGAATGATACTTCTGTCAGGTATCTAGTGATGCCGATGAACAAATAAAAAGTTGCGAAATCGGCGAATTTCTTCGTTGTGCTTCGGAAAATAACACTCACTGAACAGCCCAAAGTTCACCTCGTGTCATTTTTCTCGCCCGCCTCGAACTTCATCCGATTTTGCAACTTTCTGCCCGCAGTATTGGTTGAAAAACTTTTATAGTTATGGCTCGTGGTGAATTAAAAAAATTATCTTCTCTCTTTGATAAATATAAAGAGAGATTGGTGGCCCCTGAAGGGAGTGTTATCGATGCTTTTGTTGAAGTAGTGAGAGATTTGTTTGAGTTCGAGGTTAATCGTGACAAGATTCGCTACAACCCAACCACTAAAACTTTGTCGATTGTAGGAATGGGGATTTTACGTTCAGAAGTTAAGAAGCGCGAGCAGGAAGTATTCGATCATCTAAGGGGGCGTCTGGGAGATAAAAGTGCCCCAAAACATATTATTTGAGACTGAGGTAAAGAAACGGCCGGTGCCAAAGGCACCGGCCGTTTCTTTTGGTTTGTATCGCACCTGGTTCTCAATCTTAGTTCTGTCTAGTGCCTACCGGTTCTCCTTCTTCATCACGATCGTTGTTGTCCTCAATACTTTCCGTGCTGCTGCCTACCATGTTGCTGAACTGACCACCTTTCCATACCGATACTCCGTATTCCCAGAGATTGTATTGCCCGTCACTAGCTGGGTTGTTTGGATATGGGCCACGTGGGTCGTCTTTGTTTACGTAATGTAGTATCGAGTGGGTGTTTTGATATATAGCGTTTAGAAGCCCCTCAGCGTCCGTGTCGCCGTCTAGTTCCGATAATAGACTGGTGGTGTCAACGAAGTAACCATTGGACCGTAGAACGGGCTTTATGTCGCTTGGAATGGCGGCTGGTTCAGCAAAACTTTCGTTTTCAACCTTTGCTAGCGCCTTGTCCATAAAGGCTCGCCATAATGGTGAGATGATGAGACCAGAAATCTCATTCATTGAGCGGTTGTCGTTGTTACCAGCCCAGGCGCCAACGACTAAGTTTGGTGTGTAACCGAAAATCCAAGCGTCACGTTTGTCGTTTGTCGTACCAGTCTTGGCGGCTACATCTCGATCGCCGAAGTGGAGTTGAGAGTTGGCTCCGTACAGAGGAGTGCGCGCAACGTTGTCAGAAAGTATGTCTGATATCTGGAGGGCTGCGTCACGGTCCATCACTCTGGAACCTTCTGGCACTTCGTCCTCAACTTTCTCTAAAACATTTCCTTGCATGTCTTCAATACGAAGAATGTCACGCGTCGGCTTCTTTACACCTTCGTTAGCCAGTACGCTGTAAGCACCCACCATATCGATCAGTCTTACTTCACCGCCTCCTAGAACCAGAGTAAGACCATATCGTCGCCAATCTGTAAGAGTAGAAAGACCAGCGTCTCTGGCTAGCTTGATCGAGTCCGGAATACCTGCCAAGTAGAGTGTCTTAACGGCGGGGATGTTCAAAGATTGAGCTAGTGCGTTTCGCATTGATACAGGTCCACGGAAAGCATTGTCGTAGTTTTGTGGTGAATAACACCCATCGTCAGATGTGAAGTTGTCTGGTGAACAGGCAGTTGAGAACTGTGTCCTTACATCGAATAGGGTAGTAGCAGGAGTATAGCCTTTTTCGAAAGCCTTAGCGTAAATGAAAGGCTTGATAGAAGATCCTGGCTGGCGATCAGCGAGAGTGATGTTGTAATTACCATCTACCGCTTCGTCAAAGTAGTCGCGTGATCCAACCATAACTAGAATGTCTCCAGTTTTAGGATCCATAGCCACCATACCAGCATTAGAAGCGTTGTACTTCGTTTCGTTTTGGAGAGCGTATTCTTTGATTATCTTCTCGGCTTCCTCCTGAAGCTCATAATCAAGTGTGGTTATAACCTTTAGACCTTTGGTCGCCAAGTCTTCCTCGCCGTAACGCTCGACAAGTTTTTCACGAATATACATCACGAAATGTGGTGCGCGAATTCCGGTATTGGCCGAGGCGGAAAATTTCACCTCTTCCGCAATTGCTGCTTGGTACTCTTCCTCGGAAATGAAATCTAGTTTTTCCATCTGTTCCAGGACGCGTTTTTGTCGCTGGTCGAGTCCGTCTCGGTGATTTCCGTAAGGTGAAAAGTAAGTAGGTCTTTGCGGGAGGGCGGCTAGATAAGCAGCTTCTGCCAAAGTTACATCGGCGGCTGATTTATTAAAGAAAGCACGACTGGCTTCCTCTACACCGTAGATAGTTCCACCGTAGGGTGATTCGTTAAGGTATGTATGGAGGATTTCTTCTTTTGTCATCACTTGTTCCAAACGAAGTGCTAGGATGACCTCCTTAAGTTTTCTGATGTAGGCTTTTTCAGGGGAGAGAAGCGCGTTCTTAATTACTTGTTGAGTAATGGTCGATCCGCCTTGACCACGCAGGTCACCGCCTTGCACGTTGTAGATCATTGCCCGCAAGATAGAAAGTGGTCTCACGCCGTGATGCTGAAAGAATGTGTCGTCTTCGATTGCTACAGTGGCATTCTTAATGTGGTGCGAAATTCGTTCATATGGCACCGCTGTGCGTTTCACGTCCTGGTTTAGGTCGTAGAGTACGACTTCACCAGTGCGATCGTATATTTTTGTTGACTGGAGGATTCGTCGCTGTTCGAAAGCAGAGAGGTCTGGCAGGTCCAAGGTGGAAATGAATACTAGAAGTGCTCCAGCACTAAAAAAGCCCAGAACCAAAGTCACAATCAGGCCATCTGTAGCCCACTCACGCCATTTTTTATCGAGCTTAAATTTAGATTTTCGGTGGTCTCTCATAATACGAATTATTAGTATATAGTATATGACATATAGGCCGTTTTGTGGCTTCTATACCTGTCTGCGAGGGTACTATATACCACATATACAATATATTTTCTCTATGGATTTAGTAAATGAATTAAAGGAACGTGGTTTGGTGGAACACAACTCGGCCGACCTAGAAAAGATTTTTAGTGAAAAAAGAACCGTCTACATCGGCACTGATCCGACTGCTGACTCCTTACATGTTGGACACCTGTCATGGGTAGTCTTATTGAAGAGATTGGCTGATGCTGGACACAAAGTGATTCTGCTAGTTGGTGGCGGTACTGGGTTGATCGGTGATCCAAAGGAAAAGGGTGAGAGGCCACTCTTGACTGAAGACGTGGTCGACGCGAATGCGTCTGCTTTAGAGCGCCAACTTAATGGCTTGGTTGGCCAGCGCGCTGAACTTGAAATGGTTAATAATGCAGAATGGTTGAGAGAAGTGAAGTTGCTCGACTTCTTACGTGATACAGGCAAACACTTCACGGTCAATGAACTTATTAAACGTGACCTGATCCGTCGCCGTCTCGATAATCCAGACGATAGTATTTCCTACACCGAATTTACCTATTCATTATTGCAGGCTTACGATTACCGAGAATTGAACCAGCGTTATGGTTGTGATCTGCAGATTGGTGGCAGTGATCAATGGACCAACATCCTCTCTGGTGTTGATCTGATCCGAAAGACGGAAGGGAAGGAGGTGTTCGCTCTATCTACTCCGCTCATTACAGATGCATCTGGTCGCAAGTTTGGCAAAAGCGAAGGCAATGCGGTCTGGCTTGATGCTGTAAAAACCACCCCGTACCAGTTTCACCAATTCTGGTTGAATGTTGAAGACGAAAAGGTAATTGATTATCTAAAGATCTACACGTTACTTTCGCTTGAAGAGATAGGGGCGATCAAGACCGGATTCGAAGCAGACAAGAGCGGACGCCTAGCGCAAAAACGTCTAGCCGACGAGGTGACACGTTTCGTACATGGTGAGGAAGTTATTTTAGAAACGCCGGTTCATCAGGCTAGTTCTGAGGACACTATTGTGGATATTTTAGTTGCCACTGGTCTCGCTACAAGTAAAAGAGAGGCGCGAGAATTTATTGAAAGCGGTGCCGTAACTCTCGATGGAGATCGCGTCGAAGATATAAATGCGTTGGCTAAAAATGGAACCCTGCAACGTGGTAAACGAAAGATGAATAGCGTTGAGGTCAGGGTATAGTGGTCCTTGTGACAGAAGAAAAGGCCGGAGCTTTTAGCTCCGGCCTTTTCCAAACCCTTCACGCTAGTTCCTATAAGTGATCCTCATCATCGAACGAATCGTAGTCCACATCTTCTGCATCCTCCTCGAGTTCTGCATCAGTCTTTTCCTCAGCGTCCTCTTCCTCCTCCGCTACTTCTCCCGTTACATCTTCTTTGATGTGTCCAAACCCCTCGGGTTCCTCTACCGGCACATCATCGCTAATTTCGTCCAGCATTGCGTCGTCTAAACTGGTCTCGCCTTCGGCGACTTCTTCTTCTACTTCTTCGTCATCGTTACGGGTGTTGTGCAAAAGGGTCATATCCGTTCGTAATTGAAATTTATTTCTACTGAAAATGGATTTTAGCGTAATTAAATTTATGTGCAAGTACTTAGGTGGATATAGGTGTAGATACAAGGCCAGTTAACGCAATAGCAATGGCATCGTACTCGTCGTCAAGGGCGGAAATCGGCAAATTTTTGATCAATCGAGACAGCATTTCAGCCACTGCTCGCTTGTCGCTCTTACCGTAGCCGGTGACGGCTACCTTTATTTCCTGCGGCCCGAACTCCGCGACTTTACAGTTGTGACATTTGGCCAAATATATGACGACACCACGCATCTCAGCTACTGAAAGGGCAGTGGTGCGATTTTGATTAAAGAAAAGTTTCTCAATTGCCAACTGATCGGGTTGGTAAGAAGAAAAAATCTCGGTTAGTCGGTGACCTAGATCATCAATGCGGTCTGCAACGACCAGTTTGCGATCCGATTGAAGACAGGTGGAAAATATCAGAGTCTCTTGGCCATCTATTTTTTCCATCACCGCCACGCCCAAGCGGTCATACCCTGGATCTATTCCTATTACACGCATATTTTAATCGGGGGTTTCATCAAAGGTGTCTGCTGTAGTGAATATATCTTGCACATCATCTTGCTCTTCAATCGCTTCTATCAATTCTGACAACTTAACGCCATCTTCTTCGGATAATTCAACTGGACTTTGAGGCGCATAACCGTCAGCAGTTTTGTTAAATGCCCACATTGCTGTGCCGGGCGTACCTAATTGGTAGCCAGCTTTCGTAAAAGTGTGGCGGATTTCTTGTGAGGTGCGGTTATTGTTGTCTGTTACAGCTGTAATAAGGATGCCTACTCCACCTGGACCAAACGCTTCAAAAGTAACTTCCTGAAGGGCCTCGCCGCCCGCTCCGGCGCCTTTTGCAACAGCGCGGTCAATATTATCTTTTGGCATTGAGTCCTTCTTTGCACGCTCTATCACAGCCGCAAGACCTGGCGATGTAATATCTCCTTTGGCTTTGCGAGATTCCATCGCGATTAAAGCAGAATGTTTTGAAAACACGCGACTCTTTACTGCATCTGTCGCGGCTTTCTTATGCTTTATCTTTGACCATTTGTTATGACCGGACATAAAAACTTAAATTAGGAATCATTAATATGTGAGTATGCGTTCGCGCTGGCGACACGGCCGCGTGGGGTGCGTTCCAAAAGACCAAGGCGGATAAGATAAGGTTCAATCACATCTTCAATAGTGGATTCTTCCTCACCAGTGGCTGCAGCAATAGTGTTGAGGCCAACTGGTCCACCGCCAAATTTGCCGATAATAGCCTCAAGTACGGCACGATCTGACTTATTGAGACCAAGTTTATCAACATCCAGTAAGCCGAAGGTACGCTCAACTATGTCGCGCGACAACGGTACATTTTCTAGTTGAGCCATATCGCGGCATCGCTTCAAGAGATAGTTAGCGACACGAGGAGTAGCGCGACAACGCTTGGCGATATCTTCAAATACATCGCTGTCGGTTTCTACGCCAAGTAATTTGGCCGATCGGATCAAGATCGACTCTATCTCTTTTTCATTATAGAAATCTAGACGAAATGTACCGCCCGAAAAACGAGAACGAAGCGGAGAAGAGAGCAGGGAAATCCGCGTGGTTGCCGCGACTAGCGTAAATGGCGGTAGATCAAGTTGAACGGTACGGGCCGAAGGACCTTTGCCAATGATGATATCCAAAACACCCGATTCCATTGCAGGGTAGAGAACCTCTTCAATGGTTTTCGAGAGGCGGTGTATTTCGTCGATGAACAATACATCGCCAGGGGAGAGGTTGGTCAAAACAGCAGCTAGGTCGCCAACCCGTTCGATTGCTGGACCGGAGGTGATACGCATATTAGTGCCCAACGTCTTGGCGATGAGGTGGGCCAAGGTTGTCTTGCCAAGACCTGGTGGGCCGTAAAGCAGGATATGTTCTGCTGAGTGACCGCGTTCACGAGCGGCGGTCAAAAGAATCCGCAAGTTCTCTTTGGTTTTTGCCTGTCCGATATACTCTTCCCAACTCTGCGGTCGCAGAGTCTGATCTAAGTTACCAGCGCCGTCCTTAGTAAAACCATTTGCCATAGCGCCATTATACCGAAAAACCAGTTATTCCAACGTTGGCGTCTGCCGCTTGACAAATTCCTCAAATATGCTAAGATATTTAAGTTCTTAGAAAAGCAGATAAATAAAAAGCGCCGCAACGATCCCGTTGCAGGCGGCTATTTTTTCTCTTATTTCTATAACAGCTCTTTCGAGACGATAGCTCTCTAAGCAATTGGTTGGTGTGGCGAGGACTTCCTGGTCCTTACCATCGAGTGAGGTCGCTGGGTAGACCCTTAGCGCACCGGTCACTTTTATTTTGAAAGCTTGCTTAGAGAACTATCTTCTCGAACCCCTATACACTGCCACGGACTATATCATGTCCGTGGCAGTGTTCGTATTGAACGCCACGCGATCACGTGTTCTAACCTCTTGTATCGGATCTAACCTTGGTCAGATCAACAACTCGCTCGAGTTCGTCAAGAGAGGTGATACCAGAAAGCACCTTTTCCATACCATCTTCAGACATTAGAGGAATACCTTGAGAACGAGCCGCTTCGACAATAATGTGTTCGCGAGGATCGCGAATTACTGCTTCTTCCACCGCGGTATCAACTTTGATGGCTTCAAATATACCTTGACGACCTTTGTATCCAGTACCGCCACAGATTTCACAACCGACCGCTTCAAAGACGGTGAAGTTATCGAGATTAGCGGGTGGTTTCGGATGTCCGGACAGCACTCGTTTCATTAACACACTTTCTTCAGCGGTGGCGGCCCGTGATTTTTTACACTTCTCGCACAGTCTTCGTACCAAACGTTGAGCAAGAATAATATTTGCCGCGCTACCGATCATTCGTGAGTCAACACCAAGATCGATGAGGCGGGGGAAGGCACCAGCTGCGTTATTGGTGTGCAAAGTGGTGAAAACGAGGTGACCGGTTTGAGCGGCGTGGACCGCAGTCTCGGCCACTTCGTTGTCACGGATTTCACCAACCATAATGATGTCTGGGTCCTGACGCAGAATAGACCGAAGGCCGGAAGCAAAGCTGTAGTCCTCTTCGACTTGTGTTTGCACGATACCTTCGACCTTGTATTCAACTGGGTCTTCGATGGTGATTACTTTCACTTCGGGGGTATGAGCTTGACGTAAAAAGGCGTACAGCGCCGTGGTCTTACCGCTACCAGTAGGACCGGTGGTGATAATCATTCCATTCGGTCTCTTTAACTCCTCGGTCATTACCCCGTACATTATTGGGTTGAGGCCGAGTTGGTCCATATTGAAACTGGCAACTGACGGATCAAGAAGACGCATAACTGCACTCTCTCCCGAGCTTCCAGGAATAACAGAAGTACGAACCTCGATTACTTTTTGACTACTATCAAAAGTGAAACGACCGTCTTGAGCTTCGTTTTTCACATTCAGGATCAGCCCAGCAAGCAACTTAATACGAGCGATCAGACGATCATATACTGCGCGTTCTAGGTCAACTACATCGTGCAGTACTCCGTCCAAACGGAAACGCACTCTAACTTTTACAGGTGAAGGCTCAATGTGTATGTCCGAAGCTCCGAGGCCTAAAGCACCCGCAAAAAGTGTTTCTAAGGTAGCACTCACCCGACGAGCCGGATTCAAGGTGCGAATTTCATCCACGTGTTTCGACACCGCTTCCATAGTCGCAAGGTTTTTCATCAGCTTATCGATCTCCGCCGGATCGATATCCAGAATCCCTTTTTTAACTTCGGTGGTTTGTTTTTGATCAGCGTAACGTCCCCAAGCGTGTTCTAGACTAGCCTCTGAGCACATAAAAACAGAAAGTTGCCAGGCGCTTTCCAGCTCATGGATAATTGCGATAGTCTTTTCTTCGTTTGGATTGCGCACAGCGATAGAGAGTTTTTTGTTAGCTCGCTCAAAAAGCACCGCGCCAGCATCACGGGCACGATCTTCGCTTAGTAGACTGAGCGCCGATGGGTTTATTGAAATACCACGCAAGTTAACGTAGGTGTAACCTTGCTTGCCGGCCAGAGCTTTAACCAGACTCTCTTCCTCGCTTTGTCGAAACTCCTGGTAACGCCGGCCTTCTAATACATGCTCATCAAACTTCAACATATTTTTTGATTATTTCAATTTTAGAATGAAAATATAAAAAGCAGAAAGCACAAAGTACTGGCCAAGGTGAAAAATGGTAGGATGTTCGGATGAATGAACGGCAGTGGGACATCACGGATAAGTCTGATTTAGAACGGGTGACCGGGGATATATTGAGTGAATTAGCCAAAGAACAACGCACATCATCCGCTGTGGTGCTTGGTCTTCATGGTGACCTCGGTGCTGGTAAAACCACTTTCGTACAAATGTTAGCGGATCAGCTTGGTGTTCAGGAATCAGTCACCAGTCCAACTTTTGTGATAATGAAAAAATACCAGACTAAAGATCAGCGATTCTCTACCTTAGTTCACATTGACGCTTATCGTCTAGAAAGTGCGGAAGAATTGGAGGTTTTAGATTTTTCTTCAGAGCTATCGGACGAGAAGAATATTATATGTATTGAGTGGGCGGAAAAGGTGACCGATCTTCTCCCGCCGTTAACGAAGAATTATCGATTTGTTATCGATGCGGATAATCGTCGTACTTTAATACTGGAATGAAAAATAAAAACAGCGACAAAAAAACTCTCGTTCTCCTAGACGCGCACGCCATTTTGCACCGCGCCTATCACGCTTTGCCTGAATTTACTTCGCCAAGTGGTGAACCAACCGGAGCACTTTTTGGAATGGTCTCTATTCTCATTAAGATCGTGGAAGACTTGAAGCCGGATTTTATGGTGGCTTGTTACGATCTTCCAGAACCAACCTATCGACATCATGCGTTCGACGGTTATAAAGCAAAACGAGCCAAGACCGACGATTCGCTCATTGATCAAATTGAGCGTTCACGCGATCTCCTCAAGGTTCTTAATATTCCGATTTATGAACATCCGGGTTTCGAAGCCGATGACATGCTGGGCACGATAGTGAAAAAACTGGAGAAGGAAAAAGACCTGAACATCATCATCGCTTCGGGTGATATGGACACGTTGCAGTTGGTAGAAGGAGAGCGAGTGCGTGTGTTTACACAGCGCAAAGGTGCTGAAGTGGTTATGTTCGACGAGAAGGCGGTGGTACAAAAGTTTGGTTTCGCACCGATCCTTACTATCGATTTCAAAGGTTTGCGCGGCGACGCTTCGGATAATATTCCCGGAGTGCCAGGAGTGGGCGAGGGAAGTGCGCTTAAGCTGGTCGGGATGTTCGGCACGATCGAAAAGATTTTCGCTGCAATCAAAAAACATGGTGTCGAGGAGATAGCCAAACGTTCGGGAGTACAGAAACGCTTTGTGGAAAAAGTCGCTGCTCACGAGGAAGAGGCTCAGTTTTCTAAAATGCTGGCCACAATCCGCACCGATGCCCCAATAGATTTTGCGCTACACGAGCAACCTTGGCGTGACGGAGTAGACACCAATGCGGCCTTGTCACTGATGAGTGAACTTGGTTTTCGTTCACCGACTGCTCGTTTCAAACAACTTATGAACATACAAGACTATGTTCCTCAGACTGGCGAAATTTCGCAGTCCGAAATGGCTGAGGCAGCAGTTATGTTGTGGCTCCTTGAAAGCGATCGTACTAACCCGACGTATGAAGATATCGTTGACTACGGACGATCGTTTTTTGCCACCACGGTTTGGACAGAAATAGTAAAGAAACTCGAATACGCACTCAAAGAACAAGGGTTATGGAAAGTGTTTACAGAGATTGATCGGCCGCTTTTGCCAGTTATAGATAGAATGAACGCGACTGGTATTGTTCTGGATGTTGATTACCTGAAGAAACTTTCTGAATCATTTCATAGTGAATTAACGGTTCTTGAGAAGAATATCTACGAGTTAGCTGGCCAGGAGTTCAACATCAACTCGCCTAAACAGTTGGGTGCAATTGTTTACGATAAGCTCGGCCTGTCACCGGCCCGCGCCAAAAAAACTGCAGGCGGCGCTCGTTCGACCCGCGAAAGTGAGTTGTCACAGATGCTCGACAGCCATCCAATCATTAGTGAGATATTGCGCTATCGAGAGCTGACCAAGTTGGTCTCGACCTATGTCGATAGTTTGCCTAAGGCAGTGGGGGAGGATGGCCGGCTACGTACCACTTTTTTACCTACTGGCACAGTGACCGGACGTATCGGTTCTCGTGATCCAAATCTGCAAAATATCCCGATTCGTACGGAAGAAGGTCAGAAGGTCAGAAATGCTTTTGTTGCGTCACCAGGTTACAAATTGGTTTCGATCGATTATTCGCAAATCGAACTTCGTCTCGCCGCGATGCTTTCTGGCGATGAGAGATTAATTGATATCTTCAAGCGCGGAGAAGACGTTCACCGTGGTGTGGCGGTCAGAGTATTCGGTGTGGCGCCTGACGAGGTCACTCCCGACCAGCGTCGAGCAGCCAAAGTAATCAACTTCGGCATTCTCTACGGTATGGGAGTGAATGCATTGCGACAAAATTTGGGCGAAGGCACGACGCGTGAAGCGGCACAAGAATTTCTCAATGCTTATTTCAATACCTTCACTCGTTTGGCGGAATACCTAGAAGAGACCAAGAGTTTTGCCAGAAAACACGGTTATACAGAAACAATGTTTGGTCGGCGCCGGCATTTCCCAGGCATCACTTCAAGTGCGCCGATGATTCGCGCCAGTGCTGAGCGAATGGCCATTAATGCACCGATTCAAGGTACTGAAGGAGATTTGCTTCGTCTCGCTCTTTTAGCACTCGATCAGTACATATCTGAAAACAAGCTTAACGACGATGTTCGTATGTTGCTTCAAGTTCATGACGAACTAGTGTTCGAGATCAAGGAAGACAAGGTTGAAAAAATTGTTCCGGAGTTGGCAAGAATTATGAGTAGTGTACTTAACGAGAAAGACACCAAAGATGTACCGGTTAGTGTCGAAGCAAAGTTAGGTGACAATTGGACAGAAATGGAAAAATTTAAACTTTCCAATTAAAGTTTTATGTTACGAATATTTTTTGGCAATGATCAAATTAAAGTGAGACAGCGAGCAGTGGCGCTTGTGGAGCAGTTTCGCGAAGAGGGCTTGTTGGTTGAGACAATCGACAGTGATAACTACGATTCCGGGGAGGTGTTGGAGGCAGCACAGAAAGCGTCACTTTTTGGTGGACAGATTATCTACCTCGTTGATACACCGTCAGCCGATCAAGATCTGAATGCAGAAGTGATTAACAACTTCGAGGCATTAGCAAATTCTCCACACACCTTCGTGGTAATTGAAGGGCCGTTACTGGTTGACGAAAAAAAACGGTGGGGCAAATACGCTGAGATTGAAGAAATTAAAAGCGCTGCAACTCCACGTTTTAACACCTTTGCTCTAGCTGACGCATTAGCCAGGCGTGATCGTAAGTCACTCTGGTTAATTTGGAATGAGGCGCGTTTGTCCGGCATCGCACCGGAGGAACTGGTGGGTATTTTGTGGTGGCAGTTTAAGTCTTTGCGTTTGGCTGCTTTAACTAACAGCGCTGAGGAAGCTGGAATGAAAGACTATCCGTACCAAAAAGCCAAGCGCGCCCTTATAAAATTTAAGACGGAAGAAGCAGAAACGTTGTCGCATTCGCTACTTGATACCTATCACCAAAGTCGCTTAGGCGGACTGGATTTGGATTTAGCAGTAGAACGTTGGCTGCTTAGAGTTTAATCACATTTGAAAAATGCACTAGACGCGGGTATAGTGTGCCAATCCCGCCTATAGCTCAGCCGGTAGAGCAGCTCCCTTTTAAGGAGAAGGTCCCAGGTTCGATCCCTGGTGGGCGGACTGAAAAACAAAAAGCCAAACACGCGAGTGTTTGGCTTTTATGTTTTTCCCGCCCACCAGGGATCGAAGACCTTTTGAGATATTTCTGGAGCTTGCGAACAAAAATATCCAAAAGGTGTACTGATCCTGTAAGGATCGATCCCTGTTATTAAGCTGATACTGCCCTGTAAGGGAGATACCCTGGTGGGTGGGTCGAATTTGAGATGCAGTTGCTCGTACAAATTTATGCTAGTATCCCCGGATCAACTTATGCACAAAATAGTCATCCTAGATAACATTCGCAGTGCCCATAACGTCGGTTCCATTTTTCGCACTGCCGACGGGGCAGGGGCAGAGAAGATTTATTTGCTTGGGTACACGCCGGCGCCACGTGATCGCTTTGGACGCGTGTCTGCCGAGATCGCCAAGACCTCACTTGGTGCGAGTGAGACTATTCCGTGGGAGTGTGTAAATACAGAAGACGCAACAACTTTGTTGACGCGTCTTAAGGCCGATGGTTTTGAAGTGGTAGCGATCGAACAAACTTCGGAGTCAATCTCTCTGCAAAATTTTGTGCCTCAACCAAAAGTTGCTTATATTTTTGGTAACGAGATCGACGGTGTCAGTGCGAACCTTATTAAGGAAGCCGATATAGTTGTGGAGATTCCCATGCTTGGAATGAAGGAGTCACTCAACGTTTCTGTTTCAGCAGGCATTGTCTTGTTTCACTAAGAAGTCGTTAGTATCAATTGTAAACGGCCGCCGGAAGCTTTGCTTCCGGCGGCCGTTTACGTTTCAATTATTACTGTACCGTCACCTCCACCACTCTTTCATCCACACCAAACTCATTATTTCTCTGTCCACCACACTCCACTCTATAAGAAGCAGTCCGTTCCGGTACATTGAATCCTTCACTCTCAGTATCACCCTTAAGCATAGCTTTATCCTTCCTGGTTAAAGCATAGTTACCAGCGTCTTGTAGGAAAGGTAGACATTGTTGATAAGCACTGCCGTCCCAGCGGAAGTAGAGGGAGACACTGGAAGAAATGTTAATCGAAGTAGCTGCTGACCAGTCACTCAATATCTTTCCGTCAGCGCCAACCGCTTTTACTTCTAGAACAACGTCGTTCGAAACGTTTGGCACAAACACCGTGTCCTCAGGTACATCTTCCGGAAGACCTTCAGTTGATGTTGAGATGACCTCGGTTTCGGTTGTTACATTGAGGGTCTCTATGCCGGCATCAAAGGTGATAGCTTCTGTGCGGAAGTAGGTTTTATCCGCCAAAGTTTCGTAACTGGCGCCAGTTATACCGAAGTCTGTTGCTAGGTTGTTTGCAGTTTCACTCACTAGAGTAGGGGCGTCACCTTCGCCGCAAAGAGCGGAGGTGATAGTAGTTACTTTATTTTGATCCGTTCGGTCATTCAGTACAGCTATGAACACGTATCCATCCGAATAACCGCCTATTAATGGACAAGGCACTGGTGCGTTCGGATAAATATAGACTGATTCAACGTCATCTACACTAAGGCCGGTAGGGTAGGTTGGTAGATCAATAATAGTGCCGAGAGGACCGTCCCCGGTTCTTTCAGGTGAAAAAGGACTGATAAATGTAGCGACAGTATTTTTAATACCATCTACCAAGCGGCCTACCAGTCCTTGGTCAGCTGGATCTCTAGGTAAGTTCGTGGAGGTACTAACCAATCCGATCACGTCGCCGAAGAATCCAACACCTCCGAACTTTTCCTGCATGTACGACACAGAAGTATATTGTGGCACCAGTACGGTACGAATCGTTCCGTCTTTCAAGGTGATCAGGTAGTCGTAATATTCGTCGCTCGCCACTTCCGAATCAGGGTCTACCAAATCGTAAGTAATAGTCGCAACATCCACTACTGTGAATGTCGAAGAGTCGGTAAATATTCCGCGGGTCATTCCCGTTAGAATATTTTCCGGCAAAGAAGCATCGTTGTTTTCTAGTTGTACTTTGTTGCCGTTTGCGTCTATATACTCCACTACATAGGTGTAGATTGCGTCCGTGGCGGAATCTATAACGACTCCGTTTTCTACCAGTGGGGAATAGAGCCCATTGGAGTAGACAATGTTGCCGTCATCTCCAAAGAGTAAGGCCGGTTCTTCAAACATTTCCAATACACCGTCCAATTCATCGCCGGCGTAGCTGTCTTTATCAGCTACCGCCTCGTCTATGAGATCGTGTCGAGCCAAAGTGATTTCTTTATTCTTGGCGTCTACCACTATTGTTACTTCAGCGTATTCAGGGAAGGAGGTGAGGTCTTCTGGCTCGATGACTGGAGTTTCTTGGTCAATACCAATTATTTTTTCCACCAGTATCTCTAGGTTGCGAAGGACTGCCACATTGGTCATAACTAAACCAACGGTGGCGCCTTGTGTTTCAGGACAAGGATCTTCTAGAGTTGGTCGGCAAGTTTGCTGTTCACCATCGCCGTCGTCTTTTGGAGGAGTTCCTGTAGGTAAGTCACTAACCTTTACGTGTTTGGCTAAAATGGATACCAGAATCGCCAAAGGCATAGGCAAAACAGTCGATAGGGTAGAGGAGATAGCTGCATCGGCCATCAGTGACGCAACTTGATCGCTCACATCAATGCCTAGATTTTTAAGGCCAGTCTGAATCGCTTCTTTGGTCTTTGCGTGCACTGTTTCGGCATCGTTACCGTTGTCACCGTCTGTGTCTGAATCGCTGTCATTGTCGTCACCGTCGTTATTATTGTCGCGTTCGTCTTCAGTGTCGTTGCTGTCGTCAGAATTCGTATCGTCTCTTCCTGTGCCGTCATCGTTGTTGTTGTTAGCGCCGTCTTCCTCATCATCCCCGTCAGTGTTAGAAGGGGAATAGTTGTCTAACTCGTCTTTATTAAAAGTCTTAGCTTCTTCTAGACCATCTGCCAATGCGTCTTTGACCCAGCCAGGAGCATTAGCAGATTCACCACCCGCTCCCCAAGCGGACACGCTTCCACCACCTAGGTGCATGGTGTATGGACCCATGTAACCATTACCAGCTCCGATGCCAGTAACGCCAGCCCGAACCGCTGCCTGCATAAACTCTTTCATTTTGGCTTGGTCCTCCGCATTGTTCATATTTAGTTTATGACCGTTCTCATCAACCAAATAGCCGTCAGCAGCATTTCCGTGATCGTGTCTATTAGATCCGGTACGCTCACTTAATTTGGCAAGTCCTTGTCGGATGTCGGCTTTTGACGCTTGTCCGCCAGAAGTAACGACAAATGTTAAGCCGGTTACTTTAGAAGCGTAAGCCAATTGTTTCTCTAGGGTCCCAGTAATATCCCGCTTGCGGTGTTTGGCAGTGGTGTCTTGTTTTTGAACAACCAGATCGCTGGTATCGCTACTTACTTTTTCGGCATCATCTGAGTAAGTAGGGGCGGTTTTGTTTGCAGCATCCTCCAAGTTAGCTTTCAATAAATTTTCGGTTGGCGTCAACGTAGAGATTTTGAAGTCGTTTACATTCTCAATCGGCGTCTTTGTCAGAAGATTGGCGGACCGAGCAGTAGTATTTTCCACGCTTTCTTTTTCTGGATTGATTTCACTTTTTATGTAACCGATTGTGGTTTTGTTGTATTGACCAACTTCAACTGAGGCCGACAGGTCGTCAGCCCAGTCTATGCTGTCTTCAGCAAAGCTGGCGTAGAAGTGATTAGCCTTGATCGCTGGTGCCGCTACAGACAACCCTCTTTCTTTTGCAATGGTGCCGTCAGTCAACTTTTCGGTCAGCGCGGACAAAGCTTCGCGGCTATCTTCCTTGGACATTTCAGTAAACGCTTTTTCATCTACAGTGACTGAGGACAGGTAGTTCGGATGGGCTATTTGTTGTGCGATTGAACGATTAGTACGAGATGCTTCACCGGCTATGGCGTTTAACATTCCTGCCGCTTCGGATATGTCCTCATCAGATAGAGTTTTAAAGCTGGGGTCGTTCTTGTAAGCAGACACGATGTTGGCCCTGGTCTTCGCGTCAATTTCATAAGCTATGGCGAGAGCAGTGATGGTTTTTGAATCGTTCAATTCAAACCCAGCTTTTTCTGCCTTCTCTTTCAAAGAGTCCGGCGCATCACCGATGTCTGTCTTACCGGTTGCTAGATCTGTGGAAGGTGTGGACTGAATTGTTTGGGTGCTTTTAAATTTGCCGAGATCAGCTTTTGTGAAGCTACTAGCTTTGCCTGGTAGGGAAGGGTTACCGGCGTTTGGTATTTCGTTCCCGGTCGTACCGTCGTAACTTTTTTTGTTGCCCGTTTTTGTATTCAAAACCGAAACGGTATTGGTTTTGGTATTTATTGAAACAGCCGAATGTGGCTCAGCTTCTTTAGCGATTCTGTCCACTGTTGTCGAGTTCGGAACGCTTTTCGCATCTACTGTCTTTCCATCTTGTGCGCCGGTGAAACTTTTCGTCTTAGGATCGTAAGAATAGGAATTGTTTTGAGTCTTCGTTTCGGTTGTTTCAGTAGAGTCGTTAGAATCATCCGCACCTTGCTTGTTATTCATCATGTCGGAATAGCTCGGTACATCATTAGGAGTCTTCGCTGTCGCAGTTTCCTTGCTATCGTCTTCGCTACCGGCAGTATCACTTTTAGTATCAGCCTTGTCAGTCGTACCGTTACCGGCAGTGGTGCCGGTTTTGGTTCCTTCTACTGCGACATTGTGATAATTGGCCGCATCGGGACCAAAAGAGCTAGTTTTTTTATCCTCGTAGGTTTTTTCATAGCCACTTATCTTTGCGTCCAGTTCCGCCGCTGACAAAGTTTTGTCGTCATAAGCAGCGTTGATTTGCTGGCCCAATTCTGTGCCAAGCTTGGTGAGCTCGGCTACCTTAGCCTGATTTACTGGAGTGTTGGCTACAGTCATGGTCTTAGTGTGGATGGCAATCTCGGCAGTTTCTTCCGTACCCGCGTAAGCTCCTTTAATACCGATTACTTCTGTTGCCGCATAGGCCGCTGCATTAAGAGCTGCCTTAGTATTATTGACTGCGTTGATGCCCATATTGCTGAAGACGTTCGCAATGTTGCTGGCAGGTACCGTGCTTTGAGTGAGTCCGGTACTCAGATTGTTCACCACGGACTTAGTCACTGACGCCGCGATCTCGGCCCTGACCACATCTGCCGCTGGACCGATCGCACCGGTCAGGTTGCCAACTACTTCTCCTGGGGCAACACTCCCGTCTTGATATCCAGCATGAGTCGCTGCGTTATCGACGGTGTCTCCTCCACCAATTAGCGCTGCGTCACTAATCGCATCCGCCGCCGCGGCCCCAGCACTCAAACTCTGCACCGTCCCGTCACTCATAGCCACCTGATCATTATCAATGGTGCCACTCATACGAGCGTCCGCCGTCGCATTAACATCCACATCCCCAGTCATACCGTAACCAGCAGCGGTTTCCGCATCAGCCGCTGCCTGATTAGTCGCTTCAGCATCAGCTCCACCAGCACCCGGTCCAGGACCACTCTCACTCGGTGAGTCACCAGTACTGCCACCAGCGTAGCCGCTTTCTCCACTACCCATACCAGGTCCAGGACCACTCTCGCTCGGAGAATCACCGCTAGCTTCACTGCCATCTGTTTCTCCTTCCTGAGCAATGGCTAAGCTTGGAGTGATGAGAGAGGTGATGAGGAGGAGGGCGGTGAGGCTATATAGAGTTGTGAAGCGATGCATAAAGAACGGTTGGATAATTTAATTAATGTTTTCATTATAAGCCCCGCCTCTAGACTAAATTGCGGCTTATTCACTCATTAGACACAGAGGAGGTTCTATAGTGGACAAAAGTAGTGTTTTGTGGTATACTAAAAACAGTCAAATCAACTCAACTGGAGTAAGTAGGATGTCGATCTTTGTCAAAGTTGCAGCACTGCTGCTCGTCGTAATTTCGGTGTTGGTCTCTAGCAACAGAGCTATGGCCTCTGAAGGTATCAATCCACTCGGGATCGGACCTCGGACGGATATCGTGAATCTGACGAGCCGTAATAATGACAAGCTGAAAGAGGTGCAGAAAGCTTTCTACGACAGGGGTTTCGATGTCACGGTAAGTGGCAAACTCGGTAGAGAGACTATAAATGCCTTCGTTCAGCTACAACGTGCATTGAAAGAACCCATTACTGGTCGCTTAACTAGCGGACAGTGGAAAAAGTTGTTGGCGGAATCTCCGCCAACAAGTTGGGGGGCACTAGCTGTGTCTACGGATGGCACTCATGCTGAGGCCCATAGTCAACAAACTCGAGCATTGGCTGAACAGATAGCGCTTCGGAACTGCCTATCCAAGACGAAGTCAGACTGCTGGGTTCGGTCTGCACCAAACTACTACTGGATAGTTTCCGGTTGGTGCAGGCTTGGTAATCGAACGACTGTATTCCTTCGGATAGATGGTATTAGTTCTGACAAGGCCTTTGCCAAAGCCAATAAGGCGGCTATCAAGGATGGCTTTGATCCGTATAACGGCAAAGACTGCTTTCAGGCAGTGGCTGTCCACGCAATGTTCGGTTACGAACATACCCTCACCGAGAGGGAAGGGTTCGAAGTCGAACATCAAGCCGACGGACAGCTCGTGGACGTACCAAACTGAAGAAATTGAGGCCGGAGCGTTATACGCACCGGCCTTTGCTTTTTTCGTCAAAGTGTGGTATTGTAATAGTGCTGTGTCGCACTGGGGCGGCATGGTAAACAAAAGGAAGAGTCCAATGACAATGATACTCCTCGCGATTGCACTTCTGGGCCAGCTCTCCAGCACGCAAGAGACGACGTCTCTCCAGTGCTTTGATCTGGATGAAAACCAGCGAGTGTGTATCGGGGAAGAGGAAACACTGTCGGCCTCCGAGCCGGTGGATAAGTTTCCCATCATCAAAGAAGAGGTAGAGAAGATAACTTATCGTTACATCTAGTAGCGAAAAAGAGTCATCTCGGGTGCGGGGCGGCAAGCCGCCCCGCACACCCTCTTGCCATATTTCAGCAATGGTGTATGGTAAACGTAGGTCTTGGACAACCTTTTGTTTCAACCCCAGTACGATCCGCCGTGATCGTCTATACAGCCGGAGCGCATCACCCCCAGTGGTTGCCTCCGGTTTTTTTTATTTCCATGCAGGCTCGCTTGACAATCAGTGATAGTCGTGTATAATAAACAGCAGTAAATCAGAGGATAGCTTCTGATTGATCTCGGCTAAGGAGGCCAAACCAATGACCAAGTTTTTTGCAATCGTTCTCGCCACCGCCGCCTTCGCTTTTCTCGCTGTTGCACCCGCAACGGCGGTTGAAAACGTGTTCTTGCTGAAAGGCAAGACAACAGTGACCGTTTACTATAAAGACGGTCGGGTGATAAAAAAGAATATTTTCTCCCCTGGCACTTACAAAGGCAGGCACGTATGGATTCTGCGGGTAGGCGCGCCCGTAAAAAAGGTTTGCATTGGCAGTCTCTGCAACACCCAGGACGGCCTGCGCAAGAACATGATCTTCAAGTAACGCACACGTCGACGGGGCGTGTATGACAAAAAAGTCCCAGCGATCAATTCAAGAATGGCCCAGGAATACGAAAGTGTTTCCCGGGCCATTATTTTATAAGATGAAATTGCATTCATAGTTAAAGTAGTCTCCGAGCAAGGTCAATTTTGTTACTTCCGCACGCCCAATCCAGCTGGTAATTTACGGTTAGGTTGACAATTCCTGTTAGTTGTGTATAATAAACAGCAGTAAATCAGAGGATAGCTTCTGATTGATCTCGGCTAAGGAGGCCAAACCAATGAACAAGCTCATCGCAGTTGCAATTGCCGCTACCTTCGCAATCCTTCCTGTCGCAGACGCCTTCGCAGCGATTGCTTCATGCAAGACTGTCTACGTCAAGAAGTACAAGGTCACTCTGCAGAATCGAGGGGAAAGCAATACGAGACTGGCAGGCTTCAGCGGCAAGGTCAGCGACACGAACCGCCCGAGGTGGTTCATCACGCACACGCGCACCGGGAAGTGCGGGTGGGCCAGACACTGACAGATCATCGTCGACGTACATATATCTCTCAGATACCCAGTTGCTGATTTCAGCGATTGGGTATTTCTTTATCAACAGATAAGCGATCAACATTTTTTTGAGTGGCGTATTATGTATCTAATATGTCAACTAATAAGAAAATCAAAAACAATCTTCTCAAACTTTTTAGTAATGGAGCTGTGCTCGGTACAGCATTAACGGCCACCCAAGTTAAAGCTGGAGGTGAAGGAGGGGGAGGAGGCGGTGGTGGTGTTGGAGATTACAGCGACACAAGTGTTACTAATTACAACGCCGTCGAGGGAACGGAGGCTGCTGACGGACTGTCAGTAGGCTCATACGAAGCAGATTTTGATGATGATGGCACTGTGGACGCCACAATGGACGTCAGGGCGGCACCGTCAACCCCGTTTCTTGCTGTTTGGAATGGCCAACAGTATGTGCATGAAAATGATTTTCTTTTTGGTAAACCAAATACCGTCTTCGCTAACTACAAGATGGGTGTAAAAGCCTACGAGCAAGGAATTGGTGGTGACACATATCTTCTTAGTGACACTTTGCGCGCGGATGAGAAGGGTGAACTACGTATGCAGATTCGCGAGCTCGAACCCGAAGAGTCATATATAGACAAGTTCTCCATTAGCGCTTTAGACCTCAAAGAGAATGAACACTTTGTAGCTGACGGTAATCTGGAAGACAGTTATGTTTTTGATACCACAGAGGCCAAGGTTGTAGATGGTGTAATGAATCATTATCACGCCAAGCAAAATGATTTCACATCCGTATCAAGTACTTACACTACGTTAACCCCGAAAGAAGGAGAGAGTGTAACGATGCAAACAGGCGATGAGTTGGTCATCCGTGTACCAAAAATACAACTCGATTCTTCCAAGGACACTTTTGTTTTGATCGATTCCCACTTCCGCGACTGGTCATTGGGTAACCAAGTGCCGTTCTCACGCTTGGAAAAATTTATGATCCAGAGTGTTGCTTTAGGTCGCAGTGGCGCAACCACTTTGGCTGGAATAGCATTATTGGCATCGGTAGCCTTTGTTGGCCTTAACAAGGCAGATTCTGATGTATTAGCCAAACTTCTAAGCGTGCCACACAGTTATGCCGACTACACAATAGGTTCCATTACTAGATCATTGGTTATTTCCGCCGGAGACAGCTTTGGCCAAACGTATTTACAGACACTCTTCCCACGCTACGTACAAGCCACGCAGGAAGTAGTGCGTATTCCAAAAGAAATAATCGCTAGTCTAAAGGACGAATTCCTTACTCTTCGCATTAAGGCCACCAAGAAGCATAAAGTCCGCGCGGCTTTTGCTTTCCAAGGCACTGCGCTCACTCCAGCAGTAAATGCTTTGTCTATACAAAAAGTTGTTAATCCTAAGACAGGAGCTGACTACACGGAACAGATAAAAGAAAAAAATAATGTTTTCTTGCATACTATTCCTGGAGATGTGATGGACGTAGTTATCAAAGATCTACCAAAAGTTAGCGGTACTAGCCGTCGCTACGTTCTTCGTGCTAATGGTTTTTATACCAGAATGTCTGCCGCTACAGCAGCAACAATCGGAAAGAATTGGTTGGAACGTTTGGCACCTGAAGATCGAACCTTGCTCAAAGATCTACGGTTGTCTTAAGAATTAACTCATTATTATTTTTATGCTTGAAGGAATCAAACAAAAAACACCATCCCTCACTTCTATTGTGGGTATGGTGGTAGCGGTAATCGTAGTGCTACTTGCTTACGGAGCGTGGCAGGTTATTTGGCCAACACTCGGTGTTGGTAAACTTGAATTAAAGGACCTCTCGGGCCGATTGGTTTATAGCGGTAAATTAGAAAGCGAAATAGCACCAAAAACTTACAGTCTTAATTTGACCAATGGTTCAATGCAGGTGGTGAATGAGAGTGAGCGCTTCGGTTTCTTTTCAACTAGTGCAATTGAATTTTCTTCGGCTGAAAATGATAGCAACTTCTTCTTCCGGGCAGTGGCCGTTGATAATACTTCAGGCACAACAACGTTGGTAAAAAGAGTAGTGCACGCGGTATTGCCTGATCAGGTTAAGGTTTTAGCTCAGGAGTCTACGGATCAGTACGGCACAATGTCTTGGTCCGAAAGTAGCAAAATGCTCGCACGGTCTGTCGTGGGTGAAACTGTATCTGGAACAGAGCGCGCAATTACTTCGAATTGGAAAACCTTAATCAGCAACGAAGCAGGGGAAGTACAGTCAGAAATACCCGACGCAGCGCATCCAACCTGGATGCCAAATAGTGATGTATTGCTGTACCTTCGATCTGACGGTATCTATGCTTATGATATGGATGTTGGAGCCGAATTACGTTTGATTAGCTTCTTGGAACGCGGAGAAGTGTTTACGTCCGTAATTGGTATCATGTTTGAAGTATCACCGGATGGTCGTCGATTGGTGGTAACTACTCCGGGCAGAGGAAATGTTAGTGTTTATGAAGTGACAGCTACTATGGATGTGACCAAGTTATATTCACGTGATAATGATTCAGTGAGTTACTCTTGGCCGGTAGTGTCTCCTGACGGAATGTCTTACGCTGTGATTGCTAGAGATATTGTGAACGAAGCTTTAGCTAATCCCCGCATTGAGTTTTACGCAATGGATAATGATCGGCAAGAGGTTATTGCTACACAGTCTCTAGCTGATTTTGATCCAACTCTAGTTTATCTAGATGATTGGATTAAGTAGTTAAATTTCCTAATAACAAAAACGCTGCGTCAGACGCAGCGTTTTTTGTTATGGGTCATTCTTTATTCAGCCAAAGCAGCTAGTTCTTCTTGCACAACTTCGGCATCACTCCATTTTTCCCGTGTGTTGTTAGGCCCCATAATATAAGGATCGGTACCTTTACCAGAAATGATCACGTAGTCGCCATTTTTGGCCTCCTTAAACGCGGTGCGTATGGCGAGCCGGCGGTCCATTATGATATCTAATTTAGATTTATCTGCGATGCCATTGGCCATTTCTTCCAGTATTTTTCTAGGATTTTCGTCGTAGGGATCTTCATTGGTGAGAATTATTCTGTCACAATAATTTTCAGCAATAGCACCCATTTCAGGCCGTTTCCAACGATCGCGACCACCGCCGGTGTTACCTAAGATGCACACCTTAGGCACGTCTTTAAAGGCTTGGTATAGCTTTTCTAAGGAATCAGGTGTGTGGGCATAATCCACTACAACGGTGATTTGTTTAGACGATCCAGCAGGGCTGTAAAAGTGTTCCACCCGACCGTGAATTGGAGGCAGAGTACCTAAAGCCTTTTCGATCGAACGCCAAGGTATGTCCAGTCCGCGGGCAAGAGTTATTGCGGCCAATGCGTTATAGACATTGAACAAACCAACCAGGGGTACGCGAATAGTAATTTCTTCGCCTCCGTCTTTAAAAATCAAACCGATGCTGTCCTTGTGTAACGTGTGAAGGTTTAAAGTGTCTAAAGAAAAAGGTATTTTTTCTTCCACATCGATGTTTAGAAAATCTTTGCCGTGCTCGTCGTCAATGTTGGCTATTACATAGCGTGGTCGCTTCGGTGATTTTTCTAAAGCGCTTGCAATTGATAGCTTAGCTTCTTTATATCTGAGAAATGAACCGTGTGACTCTATATGTTCAGGCGTTAGGTTGGTGAAAACCAATGCGTCTAATTCAATAAATCGGTGACGATACTGCTTGGCTCCTTCGGAAGTCATTTCCAGTACGGCGTGTGTGCAACCAGCTGTTGCTGCGTCGCGTAGAAATTTTTGTACGAAGAAACGACCAGGAGTGGTCATTTTGTAAAGATTGGGGCGAGCGTCATTACCGATCTTGAACTGGATAGTAGAAAGGGAAGCGGTGTTTATTCCGGCAGTAGACAAGATAGCGCTTATCAATTCCACTGTGGTGGATTTACCTTTAGTGCCAGTAACAGCAATGACGATTAATTCGCGAGAAGGATGATGATAAATTTTGTCCCCGAGCCAGGCTAGGGCTAGGTGATAGGGAGGTCGTAGGTAATTCAGAAATTGTCCAGGTAATATCCGCTTGCTCCAATATAAGATCGTATCCATAAAGACAGTATAAAATGAAAATCCACCGGCGGCGAATTTGTCTGGTTAGAGTAGAATGTGTGCATGCGATGGTTCGTTTGGCTTTTGTCAGGCTTGTGTCTGGCTCTCATCTCCGTAAATCAAGTGTTTTGGTGGTTGGCCTTCCTTGGTTTGTTTTTGTTTATTTACGCCATCACCAGAGCACTTAGCTGGCACGAAGCCGCTCTCGGCGGACTTTTGGTGGGTACTTTGAAAGCGATGGGTGGATATGCTTGGGGTTGGTCTGCTTACCCGATGGTTTGGGTAACGCTTGGTAAATTGGGGCAAATACTGCTTATCAGCGCATATTGGTTATCTACTTCCAGCTTTGCGGGTCTCGGTATCGCAGCCGCTACGGTCTTGTTGTTTTTAATCTGGCAGAAAAACAGAATATTCTTCTTCGCGCTAATTCCAGTGCTGTGGTTGGCGGGGGAAATACTCGGCTCCTTCACAGCCTCAATCATTTTACTCGGTCCGAATGTGCCGCTAAACTCCGATGTCGTACACGGTTATGTAGGGATTGCTTTGGCCAACATTTCCTTGTTTTACCCTTTCTCTTCCATTACTGGAATATATGGACTGACTGTAGTCGTGGTGGCTTTGAGTGCGTTCGGATACTTTGTTTGGACTCATGCGGCTTGGGGTTGGACCAGAAAGGTTTTTTGGTACGGATACTGCGCCACCGCACTGTTGATTTTTTATGTAATTTTTCCAACAACTCCACTACCGGCAGTTGAAAAAACCATTGTAGCTATAGATACCAGATTTAGCGTGAATTTACTTCATGGACCGGATGGAGAGAAGATAAAAGCGAGTAATGAAATAACAGCGGTTTTGGCTGCAGCCAAAACCGCCCCCGATATAATTCTACTTCCTGAGGACGCACGTTTGACGGATTATCTTGGTGGGACTGAAGCCGCTCTGACTTGGTTAGATTCCAGGATAGATACTGATGTAGTGGTGGTTGATAGTGTGAGAGTGGAAGATGAGGAAGGGGCAGTTTTACGGGCGGTTTACTATGATCTTGGCAAACAGGCTGTTTATATGACCGATAAGCAGTTCCTGATTCCACAAGGTGAATACATCACCTATCCCTTCATTCTAGGCTTAAAATTACTAGGACGAGATGAAGACTGGAGCAAGATATTGAACAACCAAAATTATCATCCAGGCAAACAAGCTGGCTATGATAAATTTCCAGCCGACATACCAGGTGTTTTATTTTGCTCTGAGAGTTCTTATATTGGCGGTATTTCAAGAATTGCTAACCTGAGGGAAAGTCCGGTCGTGTTGCACGTCATTTCACACGCCCGTTTTAACGACCCTGACATATTGTGGTATCAGTTGGACGCAATGATTCGGACGCAAGCTATTTATACAAAAAAAATTGTTATATCCTCCGGCAACGTAACCCCGAGTAAACTTTATGGTCCAGACGGTCGCATAGTCAGAGGGGAAGTAATCCTCAGTACCGAATTTTTTGATCTGGTAGAATATAATCTTTGATACATTCTTATAGTTATGTTCTTTCTCACTTCGGCCATTCAAAAAAAGGAGTTCAGAAAACTATTTGTTGGTCTGCCTACTGCGGTCAAGCTGGTGCCGGTTTTAATCGGCGTGCTACTAGTTGGCGCGTACGGTGTGTGGGTTGATTCGCCTAGAACCACTGACGCCTTTTTACAGGGTGAGTATTACTTTAATTCATTCAACGTCCAAAATGGAGAGTATGACCTCAAGTTAGCGAGACAGTATTACACAAAGGCGATTGAAGAAGGCTCAGATAATCCATTGGTTTGGTATCAGCTGGGTCGTATTGATTTTTTGGAAGGTAATTACAGCGCCGCACTCTATAAATTTGATAAACAAATCAATCTACACGGCGATATTAAACCGAATGTGTACTACATGCGGGGATTGACCTATGGGTATAAAGCTCGTAAGAGTGGAGGTGCGGAAGATTGGCAGAAAGCCGAGGAAAACTTTTTGAAATTTTTAGAGTATGAACCCGAAAGTCCTTGGACTCGAACTGATTTATCCTGGGTGTATTTCTCGCAAGGTAAATTTACTGAAATGATTCCATTGCTTGAGGAAGGGCTGGCTTTTGCACCTTACAATCCGTGGCTCTTAAATATGTACGGACTAGCACTGATGAACACTGGCAGAAAAGATGAGGCCCGTGAGCAATTTTTACAAGCTAGGGAATACGCAGGTTATTTAACAGTAGAGGATTGGGGACGAACATATCCTGGTAATGATCCGGCGGCTTGGTCCCAGGGACTAGAGGAATTCCAGTCGTTGATAGAAAAAAATCTGGAATTAGCTAGCGAATAGACAAGATTGTATTTCAAGTTAATCACAGGCGGCGTTATGAATTGTAGTATTAACTAGTTATCATAATGAGTAATGACAAAATCTAAATTAACATTAATTGCTGGGGCGGCGGCTTTGTTCGGTGTTGCAGTTTTTATTATCAATTCGCAACCAGAGCAACAACCTTTTCAATCAGTCGAATTAGGTATAGCAGAGGTGTCGCCACTTGGCGCATCTGGGGGATACGCGATTCCAGCATCGGGCAACTCAATCACTGTTTTTGTCCCTGGGGCTAAAATCAGTGATACGAAAAGCCCTACCTATTGGGAGGAAGAGTTTAAAATCTGGTTTGGTCCAAAGACAAGTAAGGATCACCAGAGAGCTGACGTTTGTGAGCTGTATAGAAAGAGTCCTAATGGTAACAATTGGGACAGAATCGAAACCGCAGGCGCAGGCAACACGAAATCAAAGAACCAGTCACTGGCTGGCTGGGGTACATGGCGCTACCGCGCTCATTGTGGCGTGACTGTGAATATGTGTTCCGTGTCAGACAGTACTTTTGACGGGCTTCATTCTTATCTAGTCACTCCTAAAGTGCTAGGTCTAAATTTTGCAGTGCCCCACGCAGAAGCTGCGGGTTGTTATCAGACAGCTTGGGGAGAATGGGCTTACTTGAGCCACCCCGTAGTACCACGGCCTCCAGTAGCTGCAATATCGCAAAATAAGGCGGTAACAGAGCCAAACGAAAATTTCTGGCTCCATTTCGGACAAAAAACAACCGGTTGGACTGGTGGCAATGCTGATAAATGTGTTTTGCAAAGAAAAACTCCAAATCAGGTTGACTGGGTAGGGATAGATGAAAATGGAGGTGGTACTGCAAATAGACAGTATTCACCGGCGGCTCTGGGTACGTGGAAATACAGAACCAGATGTAGCAACGACGGCGGAAACTCCGCTTGGGTTAGTCTAGATCACTTGGTTACTAATGACGCAGATGCACCAACTGCACAAATTGAGGTGCGGAATATAACCTTGGATGACTCGTGGACTAGTGATGACATCACCATAGCTAGTGGTGACCAGATAGAGCTACGTTGGGAATCAACCAATGCCTCAAGTTGTTCAGGAGGTAACTTCGCTACGGGTGGGTTAACTAGCGGCACAGATAGTAATGTGACAGAGCCAGCCGCTAATGCCAGCCTACCTTACACAGTGAGCTGTACTGGAAGTAATGGCAATGCCACCGACGTTTTGGTGGTAACAGCAGGAGAGGGTGTTGTTGGCGAAGTGACAGTAGATCCAAGCATAGTACGTAAGGGAGATAGTGTTACTGTAACTTGGACTGGCGCATCAGCCGCGTGTTCCCTCACTGGTCCAGGGGTGAGTATGGCTGCTCTGGCCGACTCCTCAGGCAGTACATCGGTAGTTGTAAACGGAGAATCCACCTTCACTCTAACTTGTCCAGGCGGAACAGATACCGCCACAGTGAAGGTGTTGCCTGTAATACAGGAGACTTAAAAGTCCAAACTAGGAACTCCATCGGAAAAAAGCAAGTCGCGGCGGGGCCA
>Ga0155127_12_pt5 | contig 56056 bp, 47 predicted proteins | sample RifCSPhighO2_01_FD_106095 | JGI IMG/M metagenome (GOLD analysis project Ga0155127, IMG submission 106095) | Candidatus Kaiserbacteria bacterium RIFCSPHIGHO2_01_FULL_46_22
ACGTAAAAAACCGACTTTCGAAATCAACGCAGGCGACATCGAAATGGAATACTCACGTGCTGGTGGCGCTGGCGGACAAAACGTAAACAAAGTGGAATCCGCCGTCCGTCTCATTCACAAACCAACTGGTGTTGACGTGCGGAGTCAGTCAGAGCGTAGTCAGCTAAAAAATCGTGAGAAGGCGATGACTTTGCTTATTGCTAAGCTGGAAATGATGCACGAAGAAGAAGAGGCTCGGAAGAATGCCGAAGTGCGCAAGAACCAAATCGGTACTGGAGACCGCAGTGAAAAAATTCGCACTTATAACTTTCCTCAAAGCCGAATTACAGACCACCGAATCAAGGAATCTTGGTACAACATCGAGGAGGTAATGGCTGGAAACCTTGACAACATTATTGAAGCGATGCATAAAGCCGCTAGAGGGGAGTCTGTTGCGGAATAAACCGCTTCGTGTTACTATTTGCCCGCTTTAACACCAAGAAGGTGTTCCTGGTTTCAACAAAAAAGCTTTAGGTGTAGCGCTCGTTTGCAGTAATGCACACGCGAAACTAGGTAACCTTCCAATTTCATCGTTCAATAATAATGTCCAATCAAAACTTAATCGACCGTATGTTTGCGGCCGGTGCACACTTTGGCTTTAAGAAAAGCCGACGGCACCCGTCAATGAAGCCATACCTCTTTGGCAGCAAAGAAGGTACTGACATATTCGACCTAGAACACTCAGTTGCTCTTCTTGAGTCCGCAAAGGAAGCTCTTAAGACTGCTGGTATGGAAGGCAAGACAGTTCTGTTTGTTGGTACCAAAGAAGAGGTATCTAAGCAGGTTCGTGAGCAAGCCGAAAAAATCAGCACCCCTTATGTTACCAATCGCTGGGTAGGTGGAATGCTTACTAACTGGAGCGAAGTTAAGAAACGACTTGGTCGCTTGTCAGATCTAGTTTCACAAGGAGAAAGCGGTGAACTAGAGCGCAAATACACCAAAAAGGAGCGCGTGGTTATAACTCGCGAGCTGAATAAGCTAATGCACAATTTCGGTGGCATCCGAACTCTAGAAAGACTTCCTGATATGCTTGTTATCATTGACCCACGTCATGACAAACTTGCTGTAGCAGAGGCACGAGAAAAGAATATTCCTATTGTCGCAGTAATGAGTAGTGATAATGACGCAAAGTCTGCTGATTATCCTGTAGTTCAGAACGATACTCTTCGAGCTAGTGTTGACATCGCGTTGACTGAACTAGCACAAGCGTACGCTGAAGGAAAAGCTGCTTTCGTACCTAAACCGACAAGTCTAAACAACCGTCGTCGCATCACTCGCTAGTTACTAATATCTAACCTGTTCTTTATATGGAGATCACATCTGCACAAATCAAAGCATTGCGTGACCAGACTGGTATTTCAGTAATGCAGTGCAAAAAAGCCCTGGAAGAAGCCGGTGGCGATATGGAAAAGGCATTAATTATCCTGAAGCAAAAGCGCAAGGAAGCTGCTGACAAAAAATCTGACCGCACTCTTGGTGCCGGTACTGTAGGCGTTTACACTCACAACACTAGTGAAGTAGCAGCAATGGTCTTGCTCGCATCAGAGACTGACTTTGTGTCAAAAAATGAGGAGTTTGTGACACTTGCGCGCGAAATTGCTATGCATGTCGCTGCTCAAAATCCAAAATTCCTTTCCCGCGAAGAAGTGGGCGAAGAAGCAATCGCAAAAGCAAAAGAGGTTTTTGCTGAAGACATCAAGGACAAGCCGGCGGAAATGCAGGAAAAAATTATGGAGGGTAAGTTGAGCTCATATTTCAAAGAGCAAATTTTGCTAGAACAGCCTTTTATCAAAAACCCTGATGTTACTATCGGTGAAATGGTGAACGGAGCCGTTCAAAAATTTGGCGAAAACGTATCTGTAGTGGAATTCAAAAGATTGTCGGTAAAATAAACTGACTGGAAGCACAAAACCGCGATGGCAGGCCTTTGGCCCGCCATCGCGGTTTTGTGTTATAATCATCAGAATGCACGTATCTGTTTGGATTCTTCTGATCAGCGGTTTTCTCCTTCTTTCACTGGCTCTTTTGTTGGCTACTGAGTCAAAAATCGGCCGCCGAATTATTTTTGGTAGGACGCGGGCTTTTGCCGATTTACACGTCGTTGGCCTGCAAAGCAAAATGAGGAGACGAACTGAGCGATGGGGCACTTTTAACATTCGCACCCTGTTTCACTATTTATTTCACCAGCTTCTTGGTGCGTTGTTATTCCTTAACGGTTTAGCTGAACGATATATTAGTCGTCTTCGCTACCACAACAAAAAAATTGCTCACCGTGCAAAGCAAATTTCTAGCGGAGGGCACTTAGCAGAAATTGCCGCCCATAAGGGAGATACGGCCTTATCAGACGAAGAAAAGACTGCTCGCAAAGAGCATGCTCTACGGCAATAGGCATAGAAACGATTGATCTAATAAACAACGTTGCATTTACTGATTTTTTCAGCAATAATGGGCAACCTGCCGCCTTAGCAGAGATGGGTGGAGGTGAGACAATCCGGTGGATTGTCGAACGGTTTTGTATATACATACAGTCCCTCTTGGTTTGGTCATAAGAAATTTTTGAGCCGGCTTAGCGAACGTTATGATAAGCAAAGGGATTTGCTTATCATCCGCAGGGGTAGAGCAACAGTTTGTATTAACATACAACCTTCGTTCATTCGGTCATAGAAAAATGAGAGCCGGCTTAGCTCAGTTGGTAGAGCAACGGTTTTGTAAACCGTAGGTCGTCAGTTCAAGCCTGACAGCCGGCTCTCATTTTTTTACGCCACTCCTTCACTCGGCTGTAAACCGTAGGTCGTCAGTTCAAGCCTGACAGCCGGCTCAAAGTTTTCTTACGATCCTTATCGCGTGGGGCCCTTTTCTTTGCAGAAAACGCCCCAGAGGGTTATATTAACCTTTAAATATGGAGGATAACGCTCATCTTTTGCCGTACGCCAGACGTTCCGACTTTCACGTAGGGAGGGCTACCGAACTTTCCGGTGGCAAGCGCAAGCTTTACCGTTTTCTGGAAATACTACCCGGTTTGGCTTCTTGGACTACCTTAATCGGTATTGTGCTGTTGTCGATTTACAGGCCATTTCTTGCGGCTTACTTCATTATAGCTTTCTCCATCTTTTGGGTGTTGAAGACGGCTTTTTTGTCCTATCACCTGCGTCACAATTGGCGACGCCTACGACACCATATGTCGCTTGATTGGCAGGATTTGGTGAGCCGTTTTGAACACGAGCATCTGTATCATTTAGTGATTTTTCCATTCTATAAAGAACCACGGGAAGTAATTGAAGCGACCCTAGAGTCTTTGGTGCGAGTCAGTTACGATAAGAAAAAGCTGATTGTCGTACTAGCTACAGAAGAGCGCGCAGGGGGAGAAGCAGCACAAATAGCTACCGAGATGAAGGAGCGTTTTGGTGAAGAGTTTGGTCACTTTGAAATCACCTCTCACCCAGCCAACGTTCCGGGCGAGATGGCAGGGAAGGGATCTAACGTATCTTATGCGATCGAAAAGGTCCGAGAAAAACTAATCGAACCAAACAAGATCCCATACGAGCATATAATCGTTTCTAACTTCGATATAGATACTGTTCTCTATCCTGACTATTTCAACTGCTTGGTGTGGCATTTTATGACCGCTGAGCGTCCTCTTAAAAGTTCGTTCCAGCCAGTACCGTTGTTCAATAACAATCTTTGGCAGGCAGGGTCACTGTCACGCGTGGTAGCAATGTCTTCAACCTTCTGGGAAATGGTGCAGCAGGAAAGACCCGAACGAATGGCAACTTTTTCATCTCACTCAGTATCATTTCAGGCGCTTTACGAAGTGAACTACTGGCAGAGAAATATGGTGAGCGAGGATTCTCGTATTTACTGGAATTTAATGATGGCCAACGACGGAGAGTACGATGTGATTCCACTTTCGTATCCGGTGTCGATGGATGCAAACGTAGGTGGCAATCTTTTCGAAACAGTTAAAAATATCTACAAGCAACACCGGCGCTGGACTTATGGTGTGGAGAATTTTTCCTATATTGCCTACCACTTCACACGGAACAAGAACATTAGACTTGGCAAACGTATCAAAATTTTGCTTCAGCAGGCAGAAGGTTACTGGTCATTGGTTACAAATCCAATTATGCTCTTTGTACTAGGGTGGGCACCAATCTTTCTCGGTGGCCGCGTCTTCCATGAGACCGTGCTATCCTATAACCTGCCTATTGTAGTTAGAAACCTGCTAATCTTGGCAATGTTTGGTCTTGTTATATCGTCAATTATTTCGTTGTCACTAGCACCGAAGCGCCCGGCTCATCGTTCACGTTTTGCCTACGTTGTTATGGCTATACAGTGGCTTTTAGTGCCTTTCACGATGATTATTTTCAGCGCCTTGCCTGGACTAGATGCGCAGACTCGACTAATGTTTGGCCGTTATATGGGCTTCTGGGTAACTCCGAAAAAACGGTAGCTCCAAGTTTCAAGTTACAAGGTTTCAAAGCCTAGTAACTTAGAAACTGAATGACTTAGAAACTGAATTTATGTCTCCACAAGTACAACCTCTATCATATCGTCACCGTTTTGTGTTTTTTTACTTTTTAACGGGAATTTTCGTACTGGCGCTACCATTTCTTTATCTCTATGCCACCGGCTATCGTCTTTCATCACTTGGCGGCAACTTGATATCAACCGGAGGCCTGTATGTAGCCACCGAACGTTCTGGTGCCCAGATTTATATTGATGATGAATTAGTACGTGAGACACGCATCTTCCGTCGTGCCTTTTATGCGCAAGGACTAGATGCCAAGACGCATAAGATTTATGTTCAAAAAACCGGCCATCACACTTGGGTTAAAGAATTGCCTGTTTACGCACATATCGTCACCGAGGCACAGGCATTCAACCTGCCTCTAGTACCGCAAGTGCGGATAATTACCGAGTGGCAGACTGAAGCTGGTGTATCTGTATTAACTTCTATTTCTCCAATCTTAAAGAACGCTTCAAGTACTAATCAGGTACTTTATGAACCAAGAGCCTCAACCTCTACTCTGGCCGTAAATTCAGAGTACGTGCAGCTAATTTCATTATTTAAGGAAACCTCAAACTACACAGAAAGCGTACTGGACCGCGCACGCGCTAATATAACCGGATCAAGCGCAACATCGACAGCTACTACCACAAAAGAATGGCGCGGCGTACAGTTATACGAAAAAGATAACGAAGTGTATGCCGCTTTCGTGGGCAATAAAGAAGAGATGCCTTATTACTATTGTGCAGAAGCTTTCCCGACTTGGGAGGAATCAAACGCCACTTCTACTGCAACTGCAAAGCATAATCTTGCGCTCACGCACGGAGCTTTAGAGGCAGCGACAGAAGTCGACGAGCTTGATCTTCCTGTACAGGCCATCTCAAATGAGGTTGAGTGCGATCCTGTAATTAAAATCGATCGCAAGAATGAAACTATTTCGGATTTTGACTTCTTCCCAAACAGCACAGACTTAATGATTATTGCTACTGAAAGCGGAATCTACGTAATAGAGATCGATGACCGTTCCTGGCAAAACCGCCAGCCACTTTTGCTCGGAAATAATTTAACCTTCAAAGTTGTAGGTAGCTCTGTTTATGCTTATGATGGAAAAGTTATCTATCAGATTAGTATCAGTCAAAACTGGTTTTAATTATGAATCTCAAACCTGGACATAAACATCCTTTGACGCAGATAATGGGCGAGGTAAACTCGATCTTTGCCGAGCTCGGGTTCGTCTTTGCTGATGGTCCGGAGTTGGAAGAGATTCGCTACAATTTTGACCTGTTAAATGTTCCAAAAGACCATCCGTCTCGGGATATGCAGGATACCTTTTACATTGAAGGTAAGCCGGACAACGTACTTCGTACACACACTTCTCCAGTTCAAGTACGCTATATGGAAAACCACCAGCCGCCGATTCGCATTATTGTTCCTGGCAAGGTATTCCGCAACGAAGCCACAGATGCCACTCACGAGGCACAATTCTATCAACTAGAAGGTCTGATGGTGGACAAAAACGTATCGCTTGGACACCTTAAAGGCACCTTGGAATTCTTTTTTTCACGCTTCTTTGGAGGCAAGACTGAAATACGTTTGCGTCCTAGCTTTTTCCCATTCGTAGAACCTGGTGTTGAAGTGGATATGCGCCTGACCGGAGATGATGCCCCAGAAAAACTGCGAGGCCGCTGGATTGAAATTATGGGCGCCGGAATGGTGCACCCTAACGTGCTTAAAAATGCTGGTATTGATCCCACTATTTACCAAGGGTTTGCTTTTGGTATGGGTATGGATCGTTTAGCAATGATGAAATATGGCGTCGATGATGTGCGGCTTTTTTATACTGGTGATTTGCGTGTAGTAAATCAATTCTGATTATGAAAGTTTCCTACAATTGGTTAAATAAATATTTTGACGGCAAGCTTCCTGAGGCAGAAGCCGTGGCTGATGCTTTCACTTTCCACGCTTGGGAAATTGAGGATATTGAGAAGGTAGGTAACGACACTCTGCTCGATGTAAAAGTTTTACCTGACAAAGCAATGTGGGCTCTCTCGCACCGAGGCATAGCAAAAGATCTATCGGTGATTTTAAATATTCCTCTCGCTAAAGATGCGTTGGCAAATAAGGTCTCGCTGGGAGCAGCCTCAACAATCGGCATCGTCCTAGAAACAGACAACTGCCGCCGCTTCGTGGCGGCACACATCACCGGCGTAAAAGTCGGTCCATCGCCAGAGTGGTTGAAAACTGCGCTTGAGACTATTGGTCAAAGAAGCATCAACAACATTGTTGATGCCAGCAACTACGTAATGTTCGACTTAGGACAGCCTTCGCACGCTTTTGACGCTAGGCACATTGGTGCGGAAGGTTTTAAAGTACGACACGCTAGAGACGGTGAAAAATTAACTGGGCTTGATGGAATTGAATACACCTTTTTACAAACCGACACAGTAATTGCTCGCAATGACACTGATGAAATACTAAGCATCGCTGGACTTAAAGGTGGACAGCATTCAGGCATTAGTGATGACACAACCGATGTTATTGTCGAAGTCGCCAATTGGGATCCTGTTACCACACGGCGGACGGGGCAAAGGCTCAAACTGCGCACTGATGCTTCGTCTCGTTACGAGAATGGTGTCGTGCCAGAAATGGTACCTTACGGTTTAAGTACGGTAATTGATCTTATTCTTGAAATCGCCGGTGGGGAAGTCACGAGTTATAGCGAAGTGGTCAACACTACTACGGTGCTGGGGCAGGTTAACGTATCACTCACCAAGATAAATAACGTACTTGGTCTTTCTCTAACTACAGATGAAGTATCAACCATTTTAGAGCGTTTTGGCTGGCAGTACCGAGCAAACAACGAAGAATTTTTAATAACGCCGCCATTCGAGAGAACGGACTTGGTTATTGGAGAAGACGTAATAGAAGAAATTGGTCGCATCTACGGATATCAACACATCACTGCTGTTGTGCCCGATCCAGTGCCACTACTAGATATCAATAAGCGTTTCTATTATTCGGAAGTTGTTCGTGACAGCCTTATTGCGTTTGGCTTTTCTGAAATATTTACCAGCTCTTTCCGAGCTAATGATGAAATAAAGATCGCCAATGCCCTCGCCTCTGATAAGGGTTACTTGCGCAGTTCACTCAAAGACAATCTTAAGGAAGCACTTCAAAAAAACGCTCCAAACGCAGATCTTTTAGGAATTAGGCAGATTCAAATTTTCGAAATTGGCACTGTTTTTAATTCATCCGGAGAATCTCTAATGCTTTCAATTGGAGTACAAAGTCCGTCTGGTTACAAAGCTAAATCCGATGAGCCTATAATCACCGAGGCTTTGCAGTCATTAGGCGAACAATTAGGACACATGGTGCAAGAAAAGAGCGAGGGAGGAATTGTAGAGATTAATCTTGGTACCCTGATCGATCAACTGCCTTCGGTATCAAATTATCAAAATTTTAAGCAACCTTCTGATGTTACTTACCGACCTTTTTCGAGTTATCCGGCAATAGTGCGAGACATTGCAATGTGGGTGAGCGGTGAGGAAGACGAAACCAACATCGTTTCAATCTTGAAGGACACAGCTGGTCCATTATGTGTCCGTACAACCTTGTTTGACCGCTTCGAAAAAGACGGACTCACATCCTATGCCTTCCGACTTGTTTTTCAATCAACCGATCGTACTTTAACTGACAATGAAGTGAATTCGGTAATGGACAATGTGTACGAGTCTGTCAGGGAACGCAATTGGGAAGTGCGTTAAATAACAAAAGAGGGGCAATGCGCTTAGGCAGCTTGTCCCTCTTTCTTTTCTACTTCCTCTTTGTGTGGCTTAGGAGGGTTGACTTGAGCTCCCATTTGTTGGAGCTGCTCTTGCATAACCCAACGAGGTTCTTCCTGTTGTCTGTGCTGCATTGACTTCTCCTTTCCTATTTCCAATCCTACACCTAGTATTTGGAAAAGATAATTTAAAAAGTGCATAAGTACAAAATGCCCGCCGCTTACGTGTAAGCGGCGGGACTAGAACTTGGCTAAGTATTCATCCGACGTCTAGCCAGTGCTGTCGGGCCATGTACGGGTGGTCTGTACGACACGAAGTGTTTTTTTGAAGTAGGAAGCTCCTTCGGAGGAATTTCCACAACCTTCATTTTGCCATCAACCACTTGAATGTGGTGAACGATAAAATGTGGCAGTTCTTCTGCGACGGCTTCCGCAGTGACGACAATATATGCGGCCAGTATCTGACTTTCGTCAAAAATGACCACCACGTTGTCGTTATAAAGGCGGATATGCCTTTCTTTATATACAGCAGCTTCTGTCAGCTGCTTTTCAACTAGGTGATAGGCGCGTCTTTCGACAACAGATCCAAATTTCATTTCTGAATTTAGCTCCATCGCTGGCCTAAAAGCGATCAGTTCCTTTCCCTTTTGAGATTCGTAGATCAATATGTACATTGGTACCTCCATTTCGGCCGACAGACAATATGGCATTTTGGGTCTTAAATTGCAAAAAGAGGCATAATTGACTGGTCAAAATCAGGTTAAAAACATAGAGCAAAAATGAACCAAATATGCTATAATACACGGGTTAATTTCGGCTTTTATTTATGGCAAAAACGGCAGCAGAGAAGGGAAAGAAAGGGGGTTATGACGCCTCATCGATCAGTGTACTAGAAGGCTTGGAACCGGTTCGTAAGCGTCCTGGAATGTACATCGGTACAACTGGTCCGGATGGTCTTCACCATTTGATTTGGGAAATATTCGACAACTCGCGTGACGAAGCGATGGGTGGTCATGCCAACCGGATTGAGGTGACACTTTTGCCAGACAACTACATCCGCGTCGTCGACAACGGCCGTGGTATTCCTGTAGACAAACACAAGCAAAGCGGTGTTTCGGCTTTGGAAACTATTCTCTGTACATTGCACGCCGGCGGTAAATTTGGAGGCGATGAGAGCGGATACAAAGTCTCCGGTGGTCTACACGGTGTGGGTTCATCAGTAGTAAACGCGCTATCAACCCATATGATTGCCGAAGTACACCGAGACGGTGGCTACCATATGCAGGAATACTCCATCGGTAAACCAAAGTATGCTGTTAAAAAGGTTGGAAAGTCAGACTTTCACGGCACAATCATTACCTTCCAAGCTGACCCGACAATTTTCAGCGAAATCAATTACGACTACAAACGAATCGTAAACCACCTTCGCCAACAGGCTTATCTGGTAAAGGCTCTACGTATCACTGTTATTGATGCCCGCGAAATCTCTGAGAAGGAGCTTGATAATTTGGATCTAAAAGGCAATTTTTATATTGGCGATCTCGGAGTTGAGGCGCCATCGATGACCTTTTACTTCGAACAAGGTCTTCGTTCATTGGTTGCTTTCAACAATCAACATCAGAAGGCTATCCATCGCAACATCTTTTACACTGAAAGACTCGAACCAGCACCGAATGTTTACTCAGTAGAAATAGCTCTACAATACGTAGATGACATCACACCGCGTCTTTCTGCTTTTGCGAACAACATCTTCAACCCTGAACAGGGTACTCACGTAACTGGTTTCAAAACAGCTCTTACCCGTACCCTCAACAACTACGCACGTAAAAATGGCCACCTGAAAGAAAAGGATGAAGCTTTCACTGGTGATGACGTACTCGAAGGTTTGACCGCTGTGGTGTCGGTAAAAATGCCGGAGATACAGTTTGAAGGACAAACAAAAGCCAAGCTTGGCTCGATGGAAGCGCGCGGCGCTGTGGAGTCTGTCTTCAGTGATACTTTCTCAAATTTCCTTGAGGAAAATCCAGATGACGCCAAAGCGATAGTGAACAAGGTAATTATCGCTGTAAAGGCCCGCAAAGCGGCCAAAGCAGCGAAGGACAGCGTACTTAGAAAGGGCGCCCTTGAAGGTATGTCACTGCCTGGCAAACTGGCAGACTGCCAAAGCAAGTCAGCTGCAGAATCAGAACTCTTTATTGTGGAGGGAGACTCTGCCGGTGGTTCGGCAAAGATGGGCCGCGATCGTCGTACCCAGGCTGTCTTGCCGCTTCGTGGCAAGATCCTCAACGTTGAACGAGCTCGCATTGATAAGATGTTGGCCAGCGAGCAGATTAAGAATCTTGTTGTAGCCCTCGGTACTGCCATTGGCGACGTATTTGATGAATCAAGACTTCGCTACCACAAACTGATTATCGCTACTGATGCGGACGTGGATGGCGCGCACATCCGTACACTGCTTCTTACTCTATTCTTCCGTCACTTCCGCCCACTCATTGATTCTGGATACATTTATATCGCTCAACCACCACTTTATAAGATTCAGAAAGGTAAAGAGGCGCACTACGCTTACACTGACGCCGAGAAGTTTGCTCTTGTTGGCGAAGAATCCACCGAAGAGGAAATGGAACCCGAGGCTGCAACCGACGGAACTGAAGATTCAAACGAGGAGGTAGCTACAACAAAAAAGGCTCCGAAGGTACGTATCCAACGTTACAAAGGTCTTGGAGAGATGAACGCAGAAGAACTTTGGGAAACCACAATGAATCCGGCCAACCGAGTCTTGAAGCAAGTAAACGTAGATGACGCTGAAGAAGCTGACAGGGTATTTGATACTCTAATGGGAACCGACGTAGCGAACCGAAAATCATTCATCCAATCAAACGCACGACTTGCGAATGTGGACGTTTAGGTTTCATTAACCAACACATAATAAAAGCGCCGGCCCAAAGGGCCGGCGCTTTTATTATGTAGATCAGTCTAGCGAACGTTCACTGTTGCAGTGAAGCCGTTATTAGCTGTGTTTGTATCACCATTAGTGTATACACTTACGTTAAATTTATGGCTTCCGTCGTCATTATCAGTAACGAAAGCGATCGTTAGGGTAGCCATTTCACCAGGTTTAAGTGGCTGCTGAACATTTGACTTGAAGTCATCGCCATTTGGCAACTCAGCTTTGAAGTGCCAGTTACCAGAAGTCTTGGTGCCTAGGTTCTTTACGCGGAATTGTATCGCGCTCTGTTCCTCTGCCTCGAGGTAAGCAGTCGGAATAAAACGTTCACCACTCGTCATCTTACCAACCGCAACTAGAGAAATTTCAAGATCAGTGTAGCCATTTGGATTTGAAGTAGGTACTACGTAGGTAGTCACAGTTCGATACTGAGGCGTAACAGGCTTTGGAGTTACTGTCGGAGTAGAAGTACCTGGGGTTGAAGTAGCAATCGGAGATTCCTCTTCCTCACTATCTTCCTCATCGTCGATTAGATCTTCACCGCCATCAACGACTACGACACCATCATCCTCTTCGTCAGTTGTCTCATCTGTTTCATCTGACTCGTCGTCTGAAGTACGTTCTTCCAGAGCGCGCTGATTATCATTAAAGACATTTGCTAGAGAGTTCCAAGCAGAAGGGATCATTCGCACAAATTGAATTGCTAGCCAAGCCAGCAATATAACTAGTACAACAAAGCCGACAATAGCTAAAACATTAGAAAGTGTCCAACCAGCCTTTAGTTCATCCTCCTTCAGAAGCAAGTCATCCTTCTTTTCAATCTGATCGTTCATAAATTCGAATAAAATTAATGTCGCTATAATACATAATTTTAGCGGTTTGTCAACCCACAAGTTACGTATTGTGCTTACATTATGACGAACCTGCAGATTAATGAACTTGACAAACCTATGTTTTCGTGTATTATATACGCAATTCTAAATTCTATGTTTTCCAAGCTTATTAACGAAATATTGCCTCGATCTGGTGTATTTTTAGCCGTTTTCTTTGTCGTGATGAGTCTGGGATACAGCGTGCTTTACGCTATAGACTTCGTTCCAGAGCCTATTGCTACCGAGGAGAAGTCTGAAGAGACTATTGCTCCTTCTGTGCCTGAAATTACTAAACAGGAGGAAGAAGCGCCAGAGGTAATCGAGACGGGGGATCCACTACCTACGTCTATTACTATCGACGCTCTTGATCGCACTATCACTGTCTTGAACCCCACCTCAAACAAGATCAGCGATCTTGATAACGCTCTCTTGAAGGGAGTGGTCCGTCACCCAGACTCGGATGACTTAGTTGGTCCTGGTAATATCCTTATTCTCGGCCACTCTAGTTATCTTAAGAATGTCTTCAATAAGAACTTCCAGGCCTTCAATGGCATACAAAATCTCAACTGGGGCGACACTATCCGGGTAAAGAGCGGTGACGTTGAGTACACCTACAAGGTAGACCGTGTCTATAAGGCCGAAGCAAGCGATGTAAGCGTCAAAACTGGCGGAGATGAGCATAAGCTCACCCTAGTCACCTGTAACACCTTCGGTGCCAAGGAAGACCGCTTCATAGTTGAGGCCACATTAGTCTCCAAAAAAGCCCTCTAAACAGGGGCTTTTTTTGTCTATTGACTTTTAGATCATTTTGTGCTACACTAGTAGAAGTAATCAAAGTTTGCGTGTATAGTACCCGCAAGTAGTTCTCAACCTCGAACATTGAAATGGAGAGCAGAAATGCCCGATAAGTATTGGAAGACTCTGGCGGCAATTGGATTCATCCTTTTTATTGCCTCAATCATCAGCGTATTCGGAACAAGTAAGGCCAACGCCGGCAACCGGTGCAAGCCACGCGTTCAGATCAACTGCCCGGTCAATCAGGCTCCCGGCGTGAAGTACCACGGTAACAAGGTGGTGAAGACTATCCGTGTCACCATCTGCCACAATCGCTGGCACGACCTGCGCGGTGGTCCTGGACAACGTTGGTGGGGCCTGACATACCGCTACACCGGCGGTGGACAGGAAAACATCAAAGAAATCCGATCGGAATGCACGACACGCAATGTGGTCTCTGGCACACGAGCCGGCAACGCTCACGACTGCCCACCTCCGGGTGAACGTCGCTCGCGCGGCCTCAAGTGGTACTGGACCCAACCCATGACCGTCAGTGGCGAAACCTACTGGGTCGGCTAGCTCTTCGGTCGGCGAGATTAATCTCTCGCCGACCACACAAATACCGCATCTAAATGGATGTCGGCGACGAAACATTGTTTCGTCTTCGTTATCCGGAGTGATCCGGTGGTATTAAAACAATTTATAATTATTTATGAACAACATTATTAAACTTTCGATCATTTTCTCGTTTGCATTTTTGGTTATGGCTGCATTGCCTACCAACGCAGTAAATGCTTACGGTACTAGTGGTTGTGGCGGCTGTGAAGGTGGTGGTGAAAGTGACGGCGGCGAAAAGCCTGATTGGCCTACCACTACTCCAAAGCCAGCTGAATGTAAGTTCCTAGAAGCTAACAAGACACAACTTCCTGCTGGAGGTGGTGATGTGAAGCTTTCTTGGAAGGCTGTTAACGCCAAAAGGGTAACTCTTACCGGCTTCGGTGACGTTAAGGCTGAAAACACTCGAACTGTATTCGTTAAGGATGACAAAACCTTCACCCTTACAGCTCATGGTGCCAATGGCAACGACGACTCTTGTACTGTAAAGATCAAGGTTGAAGAGCCAAAGGAGGTTGCAGTTTGTAAGTTCCTAGAAGCTAACAAGACACAACTTCCTGCCGGAGGTGGTGACGTAACCCTTACTTGGAAGACTGTAAACGCTAAAAACGTTTCAATCTCAGGTATCGGTGATGTTGCAGCTGAAGGTTCTAAGACTGTATCTGTAACCAGCACTAAGACCTTTACGCTTACCGCTAAGGGTGCTGGTGGCAACGACGCTTGTGTAGTTACTATCAAAGTAAAGGATGAACCAAACGACAAACCTGCCGTTTGTGAATACCTTACTGCTAACAAGACCCGTGTTGATGAGGATGGTGAGAACGTGACTCTCTCTTGGTCTACCAAGAATGCCACTTCAGTTTCTATCTCTGGCATCGGCAACGTTGCTAAGAGTGGATCTAAGACTGTCTTCGTTGACAGTAACACCACTTTCACTTTGACAGCTGAAGGCACTGACGGTGATGACACTTGTGCTGTAACTATCAAGGTTGATGAGGACCACGAAGGTCCAACTCCACGTTGTGATTACTTCCGTGTTGATAACGATGACGATATCGAGGTAGGCGACCGAGTTACTCTTGAGTGGGAAACTACCAATGCTGACGACGTTCGCATCAACCAGGGTATCGGATCTGTTAGCGACGATGGTTCAAAATCCGTAACAATTGATGATGAATACACTGTATTCACATTGACTGCCCGCAATCTAGATGAAGACGAGGAGGATACTTGTACTGTCACTGTCCGCGCTGATGAAGACGAGGAGGATGATGAAGACGCTCCACGTTGTGATCTAGAAGTATCGAAGAGCCGCGTCAACCGTGGCGACCGAGTCACCCTTTCTTGGGAGACTACCGATGCTGACCGAGTTCGCATCACTGACGATCGTGGCAACACCATCGTTAATACCACTAAATCTAGTCTAATGGATGGTGAAGTTGATTTGATCATCAACCAGACCACCGAATTCACTCTTAATGCTCGTGGCGATGACGGTTCTCGTACCTGCCGCGTGACTGTTAAGACTGACGACGATATCGCAGTTTATGAGAAGCGTGATCAGGGTTATGTTATTGCATTGACTCAGGTGCCATACACCGGATTTGAAGCAGGACCTACATTGACTCTTATCTTCTATGCGCTGTTGACCCTTTGGGCTCTCTTCACTGCATACATCTTGGTTATCAAGAAAGGTTCTATCCTCGGCTACTCTCTATACAAGGGTGCTGTAGCAAACGACACTGACCTTGAGAACCGAAAAAAAGTCGAAGCGCTGGTGGCGAAGTACACGGGACGCAGTTGGTAATAAACCACTCCGCGGCCCCAGCGCCTGAACCCATCAGATATTCTGATGATGACACCCCGCCCAATCTGCCAGTAGGCAACTCACCTGAGTGGATCAAGTAAGATCCGAAAGGGCACGAAAAAACCGGACAGCTGTCCGGTTTTTTCGTGCCCGATTAACACCTTAAGCAATCGTCTTCTCCGAAATTTCCTTTTTCAACTTGGCAACTAAGGACTGGGGGTCTAGCTGTTCCGAACCGCCGGCTCGTGATTCGAGAGTTACATTTCCAGCTTCAATCTCCTTATCACCAATCACAGCAAAGTAGGGGAGTTTGTTCTGCTTAGCATTCCTGATCTTCTTACCCAATGATTCATTTGCGTCATCCAGAACGACACGAACACCAGCCGCTTTAAGCTCTGCAGCAATTTCTTTTGCTCTCTCGTGATGAGCCTCGCCAACCGGCAAAATAGCGATCTGCTCTGGCGCAAGCCAAAGCGGAAAAGCGCCGTTGTAATGTTCTATCAAGACAGCAGCACAACGTTCCAACGATCCTGCAATAGCAGCGTGGATCATCACGATTCTTTCCTTCTCACCCTTTTCGTTAATACAAGTAAGGTCAAAACGCTCTGGAATGTTCATATCCAACTGAATAGTCGCCACCTGCCACTCGCGACCTGCGGCATTACTACCCATAAAGTCCAACTTTGGACCATACAAAGCCGCTTCGCCTGGCCCTTCAAAGAAATCAGCTCCACGCTCTTCAGCAATCGTACGAAGTTCACCCTCTGCCTGGTCCCAAATTTCTGGGGTACCTAGGTATTTTTCCGGTGCAGCAGGATCACGGAAAGAAAGACGTACTCGGAGTTTGAAACCAAAAGCCTTATAAAATGAATCGATGATGTCCCAGATTTTAAGGAACTCCTCTCTGACCTGACTGTGACGACAGAAAACGTGCGCATCATCTTGAGTTATCGACAAAACACGGGTTAGACCGCCAAGCTCACCTGACTGTTCGTCACGGTATACCATCGTAGTTTCAGCATAGCGCTGTGGCATCTCTCGGTAGCTGTGTGGTTTACGATCAAAGATCTGTGTGTGATGAGGGCAATTCATCGGTTTAAGTGCATATTCACGACCCTCTCTCGAGGTAATCCGAAAAAGCTCGTCCGCAAACTTGTCCCAATGACCACTACGTTCATATAGGTCTTTCTTAGTTATGTGCGGAATAGTTACTCTTTGATAACCGTACTGCTCACGCAACTGCCAAATGAAATTATCGATCTCTTGGCGCAAAACAGTACCTTTCGGAGTCCAAAGAGGTAAACCTGGGCCAACCAACTCAGAGAATGTAAACAGGTCTAATTCACGCCCTATTTGTCTATGATCTCGTTCTTCCATAATAAATTTTATAAAGTTAAATAAAAACCGCCCGAGGTACAAAGATGACTTAATGTCTTTGTACCTCGGGCGGTTTTAGCCGCGGTTCCACCGAGATTTATTACTTCATTAGAGGGCAGATTAGCCGCAGGTTGCGGACGGGATTCCGTTTGTGGTTGGTGGCCACAACAATCTCTGATTTAGCTATGATACCGCCGATACTTCCGATGTCAACAATTTGGCGTTCTCAAGCATTACGGTAGGTTCACCACTTCTGATCTGCAGACGACCTTTAATAGCCACACAAGCTGACGGTCTAAGCACTTCTTGTAAAGCACGATAAGTTTCAGGAAAGGCAGTCACTTCGATTTGATCGGTCTTATTAACTAGTTGGATAAACGCCATTTTTTCACCCTTCTTGGTTAAAAGTTCTCTCATTGTTCCCACCATTCCAGCGGTTACTACTGGAATACCGTTGCGTCCATCTTCTCTAATCACTTTAATTGTTGGTCGCTTTTTTAACTCCTCAGCAAAACTGTCCAACGGATGACCAGAAACATAGACACCGAGCAGGTCTTTTTCCCAGGCGAGCTTTTGTGCCATTGGAATTGGCGCAGACGGGTTGAGAGATAATTCAGATATAGAGGTACCGCCAAAGAGCGAGTCTTGTGAAGATTCTGCAGCAGCCTGCGCGTTTTTGTTAAATTCAAGCAAAGTTTCTAAGTTTGCAAACATCAAACCTCGCTCTTTGAAACGGTCTAGTGCGCCAGTTTCTATCAGCGCCTCCAATGACTTCTTGTTTAAGTTTCGCTCACGCACACGGGTTAAGAAATCTGACAGGGAATGGTATTGCCCATTGGTCTTTCGTTCCTCAATGATTGAATCAGAAATGCCCGCACCAAAGTTTTTTATAGTAGTGAGACCAAAGCGAATCTTTTGTGTACCAGGTACCACAGAAAAGTCCGCGAAAGATTCGTTGATGTCCGGTGGCAATACTTCGATACCCATTCGTTCACACTCGTGAATAATTTCTGAGATCTTCTCAGTGTCACCAGAGTCTGCTGTTAGGACGGCTGACATATACTCAACCGGGTAGTTGGCCTTCATATAAGCCGTCTGGTAGGCCACACGACCATAACTGGCGGCGTGAGCCTTGTTGAATCCGTAAGCAGCGAAAGGTTCAATTAGTTTCCATAACTGTTCGGCCTTCTGGCCCGATAACTTGCCGTATTCCACGAAACCTTTGAGCAACTTTTCCTTTTCAGCTTCCATCACCTCAGGAATCTTCTTTCCCATTGCTTTACGGAGTTTGTCAGCATCAAGCCATGAGTATCCAGCCAAAGTAATGGCAGTCATCATCACGTCATCTTGGTAGGTGATCACGCCGTAAGAGCGGTCCAGAATCGTTTCGAGTCGAGGATCCATATAATGAATCAGGGCCGCGTTATGTTTGCGCTCAATGTACTGCGGGATCGACTCCATCGGCCCTGGACGATACAACGCCACCATGGCGTTGATGTCGTGGATAGAGGAAGGTTGTAGCTGCTTTAGGAAAGAAGTCATTCCTGAACCGTTGAGTTGAAACAAACCCATCGTTTCACCGCGAGCCAGCATTTCAAAAGTTAGTTTGTCATCCAGAGGAATGTTTTCAATATCTACCTCTATGTTACGAATTTTCTTCACTCGCTTCACCGCATCAGCCAATATGGCTAGGTTTTTGATACCAAGAAAGTCAAATTTGAGAAGACCAACACCGTCTTCACCGACAGAGCGCATTTCATACTGGGTAATCAGCTTGCCGGTTTTCGGGTCAGGCTGTACTGGTACAAATCGATTCAAAGGCTCAGGTGCAATCACCACACCGGCAGCGTGAACTCCTAGGTGTCTGACTCTACCTTCAATTTGTTTTGCCAGATCAAGAACCTCGCGCATTTCTGGCTCGCTTTTGTACATCTTGGCCAACTCTGGCTCAATCTCAAGAGCCCGCTTGATGGTCATTGGAAAACCCTGACTGCCGATCGGAATCAACTTGGCAATACGATCTCCAGTCGCGTAAACATGACCAAGCGCGCGCGCCACGTCACGCACTGCCGCGCGCGCCATCATCGTACCGAAGGTGCCAATCTGGGCCACTTTGTCCTCACCATATTTCTGCTTGGCGTATTCAATAATTTCATCACGACGATTATCGGCGAAGTCCATATCGATATCAGGAGCGGAAGGACGTTCTGGATTGAGAAAGCGCTCGAATGGAAGCTTGTATTCAAGTGGATCCACATTGGTAATACCGAGCACGTAGGTAGTCAAAGAACCGGCCACCGAACCTCTAATAGTAGTGAGAATTCCTCGAACCCGTGATTCTCGAAGCAAATCTCCCACCACAAGGAAGTACTTTGCGTAACCTTTCATCTTGATCACTTCCAATTCGTAATTCAAACGCTCCTGAACTTCTTTGTCTTCTAAGGACAGTCCGCGCCAAGTTACACCTTTATAGGCCAAGTCTTTGAGTTCATCATCAGGTTCTTTGCCACTTTCAATAATGTAGTTGGGGAAATACCAAGTTGTTCCGATCGGAATATCTACATTGCAGGATTCGGCTATTTTGACCGTATTGCTAACCGCCTCTGGCACATCGAGAAATTTCTCCTTTATGGCAGCTGTTGTAACGAATGAGAAGTCTTCATTGCCATCAGCACTGGTATCGACTACTCCGCCATTTTGTATCTTAAGCAAAGTCTCGCGTGCCACCCGATCTTCAGGGTTAATGTAATAAACATCATGCGCGGCTACCAGTGGAACGTTGTTAACCTTAGCCAAGGCTTTGATGCGCTCCTGATTTTCTCCGTGGTCTAAAAGCTCTGGATGATTGGTGACCTCTAAATAACAATCTTCGCTGTAAATGTGGCGATACCAATCCAGTTTTTCTCCGGCCCGTTCCTGATCATTGTTTTTAAGAGACTGTGCTACTTCTCCAGCAAAGGATGGCAAGATCGCTATCAAGCCCTCTTTGTGTTTTTCGAGTAATTCCTGATCAAGACGTGGTTTGTAGTAAAAGCCATCCACGAAGGAACGAGTAACTAGTTCGATTAAGTTCTGATAGCCAACGTTGTTTTTGGCGAGTAACACGAGGCGACTGCGTGGTTTATCAATTCCAGCATCTTTATCAAAGCGGGTACGAGGGGAAAGGAAAGCGTCTAGGCCAATTATTGGTTTTATATCTTCCTTTTGACAGGCCTTATAGAAATCAATCATTCCGTAAAGTGCACCATTGTCAGTAAGAGCTAACGCATCTTGACCGTCCGCCTTTGCAGCGTAGGCAAGTTCTTTTGGAGTTGGTAGCGCGTTTAGGAGGGAATAGTGAGAATGGACGTGTAAGTGAACAAATTCAGTCTGCAGCCGCTTTTCTGACATAATAGCTAGTATATCAAATTATGAAATGGCTGATTGGAATAGACGAAGCTGGCCGCGGGCCGCTAGCTGGGCCCGTAGCGGTTGGTGTGGTCGCCGTATCAACTGACTTTGACTGGAGTTTAATCCCTGGCGTTGGTGACTCCAAAAAGCTGTCCGAGAAAAAGCGCGAAGTGGTCTTTGAAACTGCAAAGCAGCTAAAAAAGGCTGGCCTATTAAATTTTGCAGTCTGCCAGAGCACCGCGACATATATTGACCAAGAGGGAATAGTGCCAGCTATTAAATACGGGATGAAAGATGCCCTAGAGAAACTGGCACTTAACCCTGAAGATTGTGTGGTGCGTCTAGACGGCGCACTTCGCGCGCCGTCTAACTATCAAAACCAAACCACCATTATCGGTGGTGATGGCTTAGAACCAGTTATTGGTCTGGCCTCCATTTTGGCAAAAGTGACACGTGACCGATATATGACGAAAGTGGCAACCTTACCTGAGTATGCCCCATACGAGCTGGCTACCCATAAAGGCTACGGCACCAAACTCCACCTAGAACTTATCAAGAAACACGGGCTCTCACTTATCCACCGGAAGAGTTTTTGTCGTAATTGCGGAGTCTGATTAGCTGTTGTATAGTATTGATTGCGGACGAAAATTCTGTCCGACAATGTGGAGGAATACAATGGGAATGCATACTGAACCGCGCTGCAAAAATTGCAAATATCAACAGAGCGGCAAAGGGAATGATTACTTGTGCGGATTGCTCCGCGCCAAAAATGACGAGCCGGTTGTTGTTGTTACACTCGTGACAAAGTTTGCGCGGTATGAAAATTGCGCATACCGATACTGGGATCGGATGTTGTCGGCCAATGCACCATTATCTGCAGAGGAGCTCATTTTGCTTGCTCAAAAAGCGCGTGTGTCAGAGACTGTGCGTTCACGACATTCTATAGCTGCCTAATAGCAGTCAAGACCCTGCCAAGAGGGCTGACCGACCGTCAGCCCTTTTCTATTGCCTTTTTTCGATATTTTGTTATAGTTGCTGCCATTATGGTAGTTCGAATGCGACATACGCGGTCTCATACCGCAAACCGACGTAGTCACCACGCGCTAAAAGCGCCAGCTTTGGCTGTTTGTAAAAACTGTAACGCCACCCACCGACCACACCATATGTGCCTCGAATGTGGCTATTACAATGGCCGTCAGGTGATGGATCTGCAGGCTAAGAAGGAGGCTCGTCAGACCCGTTTAGAAGCAAAGCGCTCAGCACAAAATGTTGCCGTTGCCGACAACACTCCCGAAGCAGCCGCTGACGAAGGAAAGAAATAAATCTTTGGATATTCACAAAAACTCCCTACGGGGAGTTTTTGTGAATATAGTTGTGGTAGTATGAATAAAGTTAAGGATAAGTAGTTTCAATAATGGCAAACCGGCACCTCTCACGCTCTATCGTTCTTCAAACGCTGTTTGAGTGGGATCTGAATAATCTTGAAAAGAAGGAAGTAAAAGACGTCTTGGTACGCAATATTGAAGAGTTTGCCAAGAACAAAAGTGACCAGCCTTTTATGGAGCGTCTGATGGATGGCATCCTGGGCAAACAAAAGGAATTGGATTTGGTTATAGAAAAGGCGGCTCCAGAATGGCCAATTGATCGTATTTCTCCAGTTGATCGAAACATTCTTCGACTTGGTTTGTATGAGCTTCTTTTTGCAGATCGTGGCGAAGTACCGGCTAAAGTAGCCATCAACGAATCCATCGAACTCGCAAAGCAATTTGGCGGTGAAAACTCCAGTCGATTCGTGAACGGTGTTCTAGGTGCTGTCTATAAAGAAATAGGAGAACCAGGCAAGGAAGAGCAGAGCAAAAAGAAGGCACCGACTGTTCCATTTGAAAAGATGCTGGTTATACGTCTGGCTGGTGCTGTTGTGTATGCAGTCCATGATGGAGAAATGTACTTGGCGCTTGTACATGATATTTTTGGTCACTGGACTCTATCGAAGAGTAAGGTTGCTGAAGACGAAACAGAAGAGCAGGGTGCCACCAGAGCATTACGTGAGGAGATTGGCTTAGATATCCAAATTGAGGCCAAGCTTGGCAGTAACGAGTACGTGGCAAACAAACCAGAAATTGGAAAACACCGAAAACAAGTATCGTACTTTTTAGCCAGTGCACCTTATGTCGATCTTAAAATGGAGAAGAAAGGGGGATTAGATGACGCTAAATGGTTTAAGGTGGCTGAGATACTTGACCTCAATTTTTATGAGGATATATTGCCTATTGTCACGAAGGCCGTAACCATGTTGGTTGCGAAAAAAGTTTAAGTAGAAATCTGAAAATGGAAAATGATCTGCCAAAACTGGAAAAAATCCTCGGGGTGGTTTTCACTAATAAAGAGCACTTACTGTCTGCGGTAACGCACCGGTCATATCTTAATGAGCATCGTGAGGCTGTTCACGAACATAATGAACGACTAGAATTCTTAGGTGACGCTGTCCTCGAACTTGCTGTTACTGATTACCTTTTTCGTAAATACGCAGAAAAGCCAGAAGGTGAACTAACGGCTGTTCGAGCGGCACTTGTTAACACAACATCGTTGTCTGAAGCAGCGCAAAAACTTGGTATCAACGACTTTATGTTGATGTCTAAGGGTGAAGCTAAGGACACCGGACGAGCTCGCCAATATATATTGGCGAATGCATTTGAAGCAGTAATTGGAGCCATCTACTTAGACCAAGGTTACGAGGCGGCGGCCAAATTTATTGGCAACCAACTATTCCAAAAAACAGATCGCATTGTAGAGAAACGGTTATGGCAGGACCCGAAAAGCAGATTCCAGGAACTATCTCAAGAAAAAGTCTCTATTACACCTTCCTACGAACTAATCTCCCAGACTGGCCCAGATCATGATCGTGTGTTTAACATCGGTATTTATTTGAAGGATGAAAAGGTCGCCGAAGGACAAGGTCGCTCTAAACAAGAAGCTGAGCAAAACGCTGCTGAAGCGGCATTGGCTGTAAAGCAGTGGGAGTAAAGGCAAGACCGCTGTAATTGTAACCTGTTCACAGTCCAGATTCCTGCAGTCCTGCTTTTGCATTACAATACTGGTATGTATAAATTCCCTCGAATGAAGGCAGGGTTCACTTTGGTAGAAGTATTAGTGGTAATCGCTATCATTACCGTTTTAATGTCGATAGTGTTCGCGTCTGTCAGTGAGTCACGCAAAAAAGCACGCGATTCCAAGCGTGAGGCTGATATACAACAAGTCGCTGCAGCTCTGCAAGTCTGGGCCACCGCTAATGGTCGCTATCCATCCACTGCTGAGGGTGTCTGTCAGTTTTATACTAGCTTCGGACCCGGCGGTTGTCTTCAAGTATTAGTCACCTCTGGCCTTCTTAACGCCCTACCTCAAGATCCGCAGAACGAGTCCTACAGTGGCAGCTGGCCAAACGACCAAATGTATTTCTACGACAACTGGTGTGCCGCCCCAACGACCCCGACTGGTGATCAACGCTACCGTCTCTGGGCAAATGGTGAGCGTAACCATAATGGGTTAGCTAAGAACTGGTGGTACAACAACACCATCGGAGCAACTCCTTGCACCGATCCGTCTTAATACCTGCGCGCTGAATGTATCTCAAACACCTTTCCATTAATGGCTTTAAATCATTCGCAAAAAAAGGCGAGTTGGAGTTTTCGTCTGCCATAACAGCTATCGTCGGACCAAATGGTAGTGGTAAGTCTAATGTGGCAGAATCTTTTCGCTTTGTGCTTGGCGAACAGTCCCCGTCAAGAATGCGCGGCAAAAAGGGTGAGGACTTGATCTGGGGAGGTAGCGATTCCCTTGCGCGAGGAAATCGTGCGTCTGTTGCGGTTACATTGGATAATGAAAAACACGTTTTCCCAGTCGATTTTGATGAAATTGTTTTGGAGCGAGTAGTGCATCGTGACGGCGCTAACGAATATCTAATAAACGGGAGTCAGGTACGTCTAAAGGACGTACAAGAGCTTTTGGCAGCAGCTAACATCGGCCCATCAGGACACCACATCATTTCTCAAGGTGAAGCCGACCGTATTCTTTCTGCCAGCCCTAAAGAGCGTCGAGAAATGATCGAAGACGCGCTTGGCTTGAAGGTATATCAGTTCAAAAAAACTGAAGCCGTACGCAAGCTGGATAAGACTCGAGAAAATATCGACAAAGTCGATTCACTTCGTCGTGAAGTGGCACCGCACTTACGTTTTCTTGAGAAGCAAATGAAGAAGATTGAAAGAGCCGTCGAATTGAGGGATCAACTTCGTCACTTATATGCTGAATATTTAAAACGAGAAGATACTTATCTTGCATACCACCAAGATCGGCTTGAAGGCGAGCGTAACAACCTAAAGAAAGAGTTGGAGACAAAGGAAAGCGCGCTTACAAACGCTAAAGCTGTATTGGCAAAAGAAGGCAGTGGGGAGAATCGGACAGAATTGATCGAAGCTGAAAACACTCTAACCATTGCCCGCCGTACTAAACAGGACATAGTCCGGGCAGTAGCAACTTTAGAAGGCCAACTTTCATTTCTCGAACGACGAATCAGGGCGGCACGCGACAGGAGTACTGCTGACGATAAGTTGCAGATACCCTATGGTGAGTTGGACAAATTGGTGACATCACTTGAGTGGGAGGTGCAGAAAGCGGTCAAGAATGATGATGTCTCTGTCTTAAGACGAGCAATGACTGATGTTGTGCATACACTTCGACAATTCCTGTCCAAAGCCTCTTTGCAAGGAGAAAGATCAAGCATTGTTGAAGAGGAGCGAGAGTATGAAGACCTAACCGGAAAGAAAAATGAACTCGACAAACAACTGGCCACTGCGTCGCAAGATGAGATCCAGGCTGAAGAGCAACATCGAGCCATTCGGACTAAGATTGAAAATAGTGAAAATGAGGGCCGCGCTGCAGAGCGAGAGGTATTCCGTTTAGGTGCCGAAAAACGCGAGTGCGAAAATGTCCTGGTTCGTTTAGAGTACGAATACAACGCTATTGTTCGTGACCGTGACGAATTTAAACGTGAATTGCAGGAAGCTGTGATCTTGATCGGTCGGAATGCTGCAGATTATTTTAAATTAGAAATTACCGGCGATATTGTAAATGAAGATCGCGCTCGTCAAATCGAACGTCGACGCGAACTTGAAAAACTCAAGATACGACTCGAGGAGCAGGGTGGAGGAGGAGAAGAAATCGAAAAAGAGTACACAGCAGTAAAGGAACGTGACGATTTCTTGATTCGAGAAGTCGCTGATCTCAAATTGTCTGTTGAGAAACTTGAACAGTTAATTGCTGAGTTGAATGCAGAATTGAACGAACGTTTCAGTGCGGGCATCGACAAAATAAGTTTAGAATTCAATAAGTTTTTTGCACTGATGTTTGGTGGTGGTGCGGCAGAGTTGAATAAAGTAAAGATGGCACAACGCCGGCGTGTTACTTTAGCTGAAGAAGAATTGCTTACGGAAGAATCTCCGGAAACTGAAGAGAAAACCGAAGAGGGAATAGAGATTGGAGTAAAGCTACCAAACAAGAGGGTTAAGGGTCTTGATATGCTTTCTGGCGGCGAACGCGCACTTACCTCAATCGCGCTTATATTCGCTATGAGTCAGGTCAATCCGCCGCTTTTCATCATCCTCGATGAAACAGACGCGGCACTTGATGAAGCCAACAGCCGACGTTATGGCGATATGATCGAAGCGCTTTCCAAGCGATCACAGCTTATATTAATCACCCACAATCGTGAGACTATGTCTCGTGCTGGTATTCTCTACGGTGTCACTATGGGTGGAGATGGTGTATCCAAACTGCTTTCTGTCCGACTCGATCAAGCACTCGCTGTAGCAAAATAAAGGTCCGGACGTTCAAACGTGTGTCGTTTGTCGCTTCCGGACCATGTGTTATTGCAGACATTGCTGCCTCCCATTAGTTAGACGTACTCTTCAGTTCCAAAGACCTCGACGTTGAATCCGGCATCCTTGAGTGCTAGTCCAATTTCTTCCACCGATAAATCGGTTTCCAAAGTGAACCAATAAGCATTGTTTCTGAAGTACTCCGCGGACACTTTCTTGGCCAACATAGTGTGCACTAAGAATGCCTGACAATGCTCAACTTCTCCTTGCGTTTCTGCATGGAGATACATGTTCAAGGTGTCCATTTTGACCACCTCCTTCCTACCATTAGATTACTACAAAATTCGGAAATTGGTTACAGAATCTCAAAAGGTCGCGGTTTTACCCAATTAGTTCGTAATCTAACTGCTTCTCCTCTAGGTTTGCGTTCATAACCTTGAAACGCACAGGGTCACCCAAGCGATACACCTTGCCAGTCCGTTGACCTTTAACCGCGTAGGCCGAGGCCAAATGCTCAAAGTAATCGCCACGGATCGATGCCAAACGCACCATACCTTCTGATTTAGACTCTTTTTCTTCAACATAAATACCCCAGTCAGTGACGCCTGTTATAACGCCATTAAATTCTTCACCCACGTGAGGGGCCATAAACTCAACCTGCTTGAACTTAATCGAGTCACGTTCGGCCCGCACTGCATCAATTTCACGTTCAGAAGATTGAACAGAAAGTTTTTCAAATTTAGCTAGTTCCTGACCCTTTATCTCTGAACCATCCAGATGCCGACGTAAAAGGCGATGGGCCATCAAGTCAGGGTAACGACGAATCGGAGATGTGAAGTGTGTATAGTATTTAAAAGCCAGACCGAAGTGACCAATGTTTTTAGTTGAATAGACAGCCTTAGCCATTGAACGAATAGTGGCGGTCTTAATGAGAGCTTCCTCTGGTTTACCTTCAACCTCCTTAAGAAGCTTATTAATGTCCTTGGCATTGACCATACCTTTCTCTGTTCGAAGTTCATAACCAAGCACGCGAAGGAAAGAGGCTAGTTCTTCAATTTTTTCTGGATTCGGTACATCGTGAATACGATATACAAACGCGGCATCACGATCGTTTTGTTTGGAAAGCTTGTAGATAAAAGTGGCCACACTCTGGTTGGCTAGCAACATAAAGTCCTCAATCATCAACATCGTTTCGGTACGGACTTTTGTATAAGCGCGAATTGGTTTGCCACTTTCATCCAGCTCGAACTTAACTTCTGGCTGTTCGAAAGCAATCGCGCCCTCAGCAAACCGCTTCTTTCTGATGATGCGTCCGAGTGTCATCATGTCGGTCAGCTCGCTATGAAAGTCTCCCTGTCCTTGATCAAGAATTTCCTGCGCCTCTTCGTAAGAGAAACGTCGATCGGAGCGAATGATTGTTTGACCATACCATTCATTAACTACCTCCGCAGAAGGGGTGAGAGTAAAGATGGCAGAGAAGGCGAGACGCTCTTCTTCAGGACGGAGTGAACATAAGTCATTTGATAACACTTCCGGCAACATCGGAATCACTCGGTCCACCAAATATATCGAGGTACCGCGTTTCTGTGCCTCATCATCAATCACTTCACCCTCCCTTACGTAATGTGATACGTCTGCGATATGCACGCCAATTTCAAAGTTACCGTCAGAAAGCTTCTGTATTGAAAGTGCGTCATCAAAGTCCTTGGCATCCTTAGGGTCAATCGTAAAGGTAGTGATACCGCGCATATCGCGGCGCTTAGGGTCCTGTTTGGCAGCGTCAAAAATAGCTGACTTTTGGTCATACATCTCTTTAGCCGCTCGGGCAACAGGTTCAGGAAAACTTTCAGAAAAACCACCACCACGAATGATGGCCTGCATTTCAGTCTCATGATCACCAGCGTGACCTAACACCTCCGTTACAACACCAAGCGGATCACGTGTGGCATCACTCCAGCGGGTTATTTTGGCCACAGCCTTCATACCAAGCAGTTCAGCCGAGGCCTCTTTAAGTACTATATCTTTATGAATACGTCGGTTGTCTGGTTCAAGAAAAAGCTCTTTGCGAGCGCCATCCATACGTTCCTTTACAACACCAATGAATTCACTATGGGACGCTTCGATAACCCGAACAACCTTACCTTCCTGTCGCTTTCCTGGCACACGCGGCAAAAGCTCGATTTCGACCAAGTCGCCATCGAGGCCGAACTCCAATTTTTCAGGAGAAATCAAAATGTCCTCCTCCATACCTGGCACCACCATAAAGCCAGTGCCTTTCCCACGTACCATTAGTACACCTTCATAAGAGTTGTTGCTCACGCGGCCCAGAATAACATCCAAATTGACAATAAACAATATTCTGTTATTCTTTCCGTCACTATGTTAAAGATGCGATTACAGCGAGTTGGCCGCAAAAATGACCCCTCTTACCGAGTGGTTATTACCGACTCTCGCACCAGCCCAAAGAGCAATAAGCACATCGACTTGCTCGGTGCTTATAGTGCTAAGCAGAACGCTTTTTCTGTTGACGGTGAACGCGCTAAAGAATGGATTGCAAAAGGCGTACAGGTTTCTCCGACTGTTCACAACCTGCTTATAAGCAACAAAATTATCGAAGGTAAGAAAATAAACGTTCTTCCTCGCAAATCTCCGATCGTTGATGAGGCCAAGTTGAAAGCAGAAGCTGATGCCAAGGCAGCCGCCGAAGCTGCAGAAAAAGCCGCTGCGGAAGCTGCTCTTGCTCCAGCCGAAGAAGCTACTCCTGAAGTTACCGAAGAAGTTGTAGTTGAAGAGACTGCTGCTCCAGCAGAAGAAGAGAAGGCTTCATAATCACTACACACTACCCACAAGCACACGTTGTGCTTAGACTGACGACTGGTAACATTAAGTAAACGCCCGGCAAATGAAACGCCGAGAGTGATTTCAGAAATTAAATAACGATTATATGCACGAGGACCAGCAATTTTTGGAGACCCTAGTGAAGGCCTTGGTGGATCATCCGGAAGTAGTAAAAACCAACCGCACTGTTGATGAAATGGGTGTATTGCTGACGCTTGATGTACACGCGGAGGATATGGGCAAAATCATCGGGCGCTCTGGCAACACTGCAAAGGCTATTCGTACTCTTTTGCGAGTTGTTGGAATGAAACACGATGCCCGTGTAAACCTAAAAATCAACGAACCTGAAGGCGGGCGCGTAAGTCGAGATATGGAGGCATCAATGGAGCCAAACGGCAACGATGTCCCAAACGAACCGAAGTCTCTCGACCAGGCCATCGACGACCTCAAAATCTAATCTAACAGAACTGCGGCGGCCTTCGGCCGCCGCAGTTCTTAAGTAGCGCTGTTATGAACTTTCACGTCGTTACAATTTTTCCAGAAATCTGCCAAGCGTACACCGACGCCAGTGTTCTAGGACGTGCTCAAAAAACTGACAAAGGAAAGGGGGCGAAAGTACGTGGTAAAAAAATCTCTGTTTCTTATTACAATCCACGTGACTTCACCATTGATAAACATCATAAAGTTGATGAACGACCTTATGGCGGCGGACCAGGAATGGTAATGAAAGCTGAACCAATTTTAAAAGCTTGGGAAAAGGCAGTCGGTCGCAAGAAGGGGAAAGTGAAGACTCTTATAATGTCGCCGCGCGGCAAAAAATTTGATCAACCTTTAGCTAAGAAGTTGGCTAAGTCTTATGAACACATCGCACTAATCTCCGGTCGCTACGAAGGTATCGATGACCGCGTAAAAAAAATACTTAAGGCAGAAGAGGTATCAGTAGGCGATTATGTCCTGACCGGCGGCGAACTACCTGCTCTCACCATCATTGACGCTGTGGCTCGCGAAATTCCAGGTGTACTCGGTACCTACGAATCACTAGAGGACCAACGACCAACCAGCGGAGTTTCTTACACGAGACCAGATGTCTTGCTGTGGAAAGGTAAAAAACACCCTGTTCCGGAGGTACTTTTAACCGGAGATCAGAAGAAAATCGACCAATTCCGCACCGCAGAGTAATTTAGACCACAGAATCCCTAAAATTGCCTAAATTTAGGGTTGCGTTTTTTCTGATTTTCTGGTAGGTTTACAGGACTTGCAATTTGGTGGTGATTGTGTTGCGGTTGTCAATCACCAGGTTGATGGGGAATAAAGGCCTTGCAGTAATGCAAATTTTAAAAGTGTAACCGCAAATATTTGGGGAACGGCGTGTAAACGCCGTCTTTTGCGTGTTACTAAACCTTATAAATATGTTAGATAAGCAGCTAAACAGCGTCATCCATAGCCGTCAGACCGTGGGCAGTCTGCCAGCGAAGGTGTTCTCGAAGTACCGCGGACCTCTTGTACCGGTACCAAATCTTATCGAGCCGCAACTCGAGTCTTATAAGTGGTTTGTTGGAAATGGACTAAAGGATGTCCTTAAGGAATTTTCACCAATCTCTGACTACTCTGAGAAAAAGTTTGAGTTAGTTTTCAAAGGCTATGCCGTCGGTGAACCAAAGACTACCCCTGAGCTTGCTAAGGAAAACAAGCAGACTTATGACGCACCTCTGCGCGCCACTATCGTACTTAAGAACAAGACTTTCGAAAGTGAGAAGGAACAAGAAATCTTCCTAGCTGACATTCCAGTAATGACTGAGCACGGCACCTTCATCATCAACGGTGTTGAGCGTGTGATCGTACCTCAGCTTGCTCGTTCCTACGGTATCTTTTTCACTGCCGGTGAGCAGAAGGGCCGCACCTACTTTGGTGCCAAAATCATTCCTGCCCGAGGCGCTTGGGTGGAAATTGAATCCGAACACGATGGCTGCATCTATGTAAAAATCGACCGCAAAAAGAAGTTCCCAATTACTTCACTTTTGCGTGTTCTTGGCGTCACAAAAGAAGAAGAGATGATTAAGCTCTTCAAGGATGTTGAGCGTGGCGAAGAGTACATCAAGGCTACCTTGGCTAAGGACGTTGCTAAGACGGCAGACGACTCATATATTGAGATCTACAAACGTCTTCGTGACGGTGACTTGGCGACTGTTGAAAACGCTCGCGAATTCATTAACTCAATCTTTGCACCTGAACGCTACGACCTTTCTGAAATCGGACGTCATCACTTTAACGAACGTTTTGGCCGACCAACTGACAAAAAGGCTACCGATGCTCGCACTGTATCCGTAGAAGACGTGCGTACAATCATCAAGCACATCATTGAGCAAAACCACACCCCTGGTGCTCTACCTGACGACATTGACCACCTTGGTTTCCGTCGTGTGCGCTACTTCGGCGAAATGGCCGTGCAAAGAGTTCGTGTCGGTATGACCCGAATGAAGCGCAATATTCAGGATCGTATGTCTACCATCGAGGCCGAAACAAGCCTACCGATGCAGATCATCAACCCACGTCCTCTTCAGGCTGCTATCAAGGAATTTTTCACAACCAACCAGCTGTCGCAGTTTATGCCTCAGCAAAACATCTTGGCAGAACTAGAAGGTCTTCGTACTCTTTCAGCCCTCGGCCCGGGTGGTCTTACCCGTGAACGTGCCGGTTTCGAAGTGCGTGACGTTCACACCTCACACTACGGACGTCTTTGTCCAATCCACACACCAGAAGGTCCGAACATTGGTCTAATCTTGCGTCTTTCAATGTACGCGCGTGTTAACCGATTCGGCATCATCGAAACTCCTTACGCAAAAGTGGAAAAGGGTATAGTGACTGGAGAGATCGTTTACCTCAATGCTCACGAAGAGGAACACTTTTACATTGCCCACGCTGCGATTGAAGTTGACGAAAAGGGCCGCATTAAGAACGAGATGCTAGAAGCACGAAAGGGCGGCGAACCTAGAGCAATCGCGCGTATGGATGTTGATTATTTGGATATTGCTACCAACCAGGCTTTCTCTGTAGCAACTTCGATGATCCCATTCCTCAACCACGACGACGCCAACCGTACTCTGATGGGTTCAAACATGCAGAAGCAGGCAACTCCATGCCTTATTCCTGACGCACCATTGGTTGCGACCGGTATTGAAAAAATGGTGGCAACAGATACAGCTCGCGTTATCATCGCTGAAGAAGCTGGCGAGGTAGTAGCTGTGGACTCCAAGCACATCGCTATCAAAAACAAGGACGGTAAAAAGAAAGAATATCGACTTACTACACTAGAACGAACCAACGACTTCTCAGCCTTCAATCACCGACCTATGGTTTCCCTAGGCGAAAAGGTAAAGCGTGGCGCCCTCTTGGCTGACACTTCTTCTACCGACAACGGTCAGATTGCAGTTGGTCAAAACGCATTGGTTGCCTTTATGAGTTGGTCTGGTGCCAACTACGAAGACGCTATCGTTATTTCAGAACGTCTTGTAAAAGACAGTAAGTTCTCAACCATTCACGTGGAAGAATTTGAGACAGCGGTGCGCGACACAAAGCTCGGTCCGGAAGTAACTACTCCAGACATTCCGAACGTTTCTGAATTGAAACTCCGCAACCTTGATGAAAACGGAATCATCCGTATCGGTGCTGAAATCCGTCCAGGGGACATCCTAATCGGTAAAGTAACTCCTAAAGGTGAGACTCAGCTTTCTCCTGAAGAGCGCCTACTCCGATCTATCTTCGGCGAAAAGGCCAAGGATGTTAAGGACACTAGTTTGCGTCTTGAAGCAGGGAAGCGCGGCCGTGTCATCGGTGTCAAAGTCTTCTCCCGCGAAGCTGGAGATCAACTTGAGAGCGGTGTGATCAAGCGTATCCACGTCACTGTAGCGCAGGTGCGTAACGTATCCGTGGGTGACAAGCTAGCTGGTCGTCACGGTAACAAGGGTGTTATTTCTCGCATCTTGCCTGAAGAAGATATGCCTTACACAGAGGACGGTCGTCCAATCGACGTTCTTTTGACTCCACTCGGCGTACCTTCTCGTATGAACTTGGGTCAGATTCTTGAACTTCACCTTGGTATGGCGGCGAACACACTTGGTTATCAAGCTGTAGTACCTCCATTCTCTGGAGCGACTGAAGAAGATGTTAAGGCCGAATTGCGAGCTGCTGGCTTGCCAGAAGATGGAAAGATTCAGCTTCGTGACGGACGTACTGGCGAAGAATTCGCTAAAAAGACCGCTGTTGGCTATATGTACATCTTGAAACTCCATCACATGGTGGAAGACAAGATCCATATGCGATCAATTGGTCCGTACTCACTTATCACTCAGCAACCACTGGGCGGTAAGGCTCAGATCGGTGGTCAGCGTTTCGGAGAGATGGAAGTGTGGGCATTGCTTGGTTACGGAGCTGCCTACACCCTTCGTGAAATGCTTACAATCAAGTCCGACGACATTGTTGGTCGCTCTGCTGCCTTCGATGCAATCGTACGTGGTGAACGTATCTCACACCCACACACTCCGGCTGCGTTCAACGTACTAGTAAATCAACTGCGTGGTCTTTCGCTCAATGTTGATCTTACTCGTGGTCAGGCCGAAGAAAAAAATTAATAGTCACTTCACCAAAATTAAAATATGGAAAACACAAATACAACTCCACGCGAGAAAGGATTCGGACCACGCAAGTCGCGTGCACCGCAGCCGTTCACTGAAGTCGCACTTCGTCTGGCTAGTCCAGAGGACGTCCTCGAGTGGTCGCATGGTGAAGTGACCAAGCCAGAAACGATTAACTATCGTACTCAAAGACCAGAAAAACACGGTCTATTCGATGAGCGTATCTTCGGACCAGTTGAAGACTACGAGTGTTCTTGTAAGAAGTACCGAGGTATTCGTTACAAGGGTATTGTCTGTGAGAAGTGTGGCGTTGAAGTTACCCGTGCCATTGTAAGACGCGAGCGAATGGGTCACATTGACCTTTGTGTTCCTGTCTCACACATCTGGTTCTTGCGCGGCGTACCTTCACGTATCGCTCTCATTCTTGGTATTTCCGCTACTGATATTGAAAAAGTTATTTACTTCGCCGGCTACATTGTCACTAAGATTTCTGAAAGCGATCGTTCACGTTTGCTTGCTGAACTTGCTCAGGAGTTCAAGACAAAGTCTAAGGAACTTCAGAACGAGTCAGCTGTGGCTGAACTAAAGGAGCGAATGGAAGAAGTGAAGAAGGAGATCAACTCGATCAAGCAGGGTACAGTTCTTGATGAAAACAACTACCACAAGTTCTCCATCAAGTATGGCACTTTGTTTGAAGCCAAGATCGGCGCAGAAAGTGTATTCGAACTATTTAAGAATATTAATCTTCAGGAACTGCAAAAGCGCCTTGAAGAAGAACGTGAAAAAGCTGGTGCCCTTGAGCGAGCCAAGCTTGATAAGCGACTCGGCCTCGTGCGTGGAATGCTCAATTCTGGCGTTCGTCCAGAATGGATGTTCCTAACTCGTCTTCCAGTTATTCCACCGGCACTGCGTCCGATGGTGGCTCTTGAAGGTGGTCGTCATGCCTCTTCTGACTTAAACGACCTTTACCGTCGCGTCATCAACCGTAACAACCGTTTGAAGAAGTTGATCGACATAATGGCACCAGACGTAATCTTGCGTAACGAAAAGCGTATCTTGCAGGAAGCGGTTGACGCCTTGATCGACAACTCGATTCGTCACGGCAACAGCGCCTACTCAATGATGAGTCAGGCACAACGGCGTCCTCTTAAGTCTCTTTCCGACTACCTTAAGTCTAAACAGGGTTACTTCCGTCAAAACCTTCTCGGTAAGCGTGTGGACTATTCTGGCCGTTCGGTGATCGTTATTGGTCCAGATCTTGATCTTGACCAGTGTGGTCTTCCAAAGCATATGGCTCTGGAACTCTTCCGTCCGTTCGTCATTTCTCAACTTCTAAAACAGGAGCTTGCGTATAACATCCGTGGCGCCGGTCGTCTTATCGAAGACGGTGTGCCAGAAGTTTGGGCGATTCTCGAAGACATCATTCGTGACAAGCACGTACTTCTAAACCGTGCTCCAACTCTACACCGACAGGGTATCCAGGCCTTCCGTCCAGTTCTAATCGAAGGTAACGCTATCCAAGTTCACCCACTCGTTTGTCGCGCTTTCAACGCCGACTTCGACGGTGACCAGATGGCTGTACACGTACCTCTTTCTGAAGAGGCACAGATGGAAGCTCGTGAAATTATTTCTGCCAACAAGAACATTTTGAAGCCAGGTTCTTCTGAACCGGTTGTGTCTGAAAAGCTTCTTGATATGGCTCTTGGTGCCTACTGGATGACAAAGATCATCGAAGGTGACAAGGGTGAAGATAAATTCTTCTCCTCACCAAACGACGCTATCAACGCTTACGACTACGGCTTGATTAGTTTCCGCGCCAAGATCAAAGTATTGGCTACAGATACACCAAAGTACCGTCAATACGAAGGCAAACTATTCGAGACTTCCGTTGGTCGTCTTCTGTTCAACAGCGTTCTTCCGAGTGACTACCCATTCATCAACGATGTGGTCGTTCAAAAGACTTTGTTCAACATCATCATCGATATTATTGATGACCGTGGTACCGACGCTGTGCCGCCGATTGTAGATAAGTTGAAAAAGTTTGGCTTTAAGTACGCAACTCAGTCTGGTACAACTTGGGGTATCGACGAAGTGGTCGTACCAAAAGGAAAGCCGGCAGTTATTGAAAAGGCTCGTGCTAGCGAGCGAGATGTGTTCACTCACTTCGGTGAAGGTTTGATCTCACGCGATGAACGACGCCGAATGATCGTAGAGATCTGGCACCGCGCCAAGAGCGAGATTGAAGGCCTTCTACCAGAAACTCTAGATCCTAATGGTTCTGCTTTCGAAATGTGGAAGTCCGGCGCTCGAGGTTCCCTTGGACAAATCGGTCAGATGGCTGGTATGAAAGGTCTTATCGTGAACACTCGAGGTGAAACCCTTGAGTTCCCAGTGCTTTCTTCTATGAAGGAAGGTATGACACCGATCGAATACTTCATTACCACTCACGGTTCTCGTAAAGGTCTTGCTGACACCGCGCTTCAGACAGCTAAAGCTGGTTACCTTACTCGTCGTCTCTTCGTGGTAGCGCAGGACGCAATTATCACCGAGAGTGATTGTAAGACCAAAGCTGGCACCACTATCGGCCGTATCTCTGCTTCTGGCATTGAGATTGCTTTCTCAAAGGCAATCAAGGGTCGTGTATTGGCTGCGGACGCTATGGACAACCAAGATAACGTTATCTTCAAGAAGGGACATCTACTTTCTCGTCGTGACGCTATCGCTCTTGAAGACTCAACTTGTCCATCTGTTGTTGTACGATCTCCGATGACTTGTGCAACCTTGCGCGGAGTTTGTCAGACCTGTTACGGACACGATCTCACTACCAACGCATTGGTTGATATTGGAGAGACTGTCGGTACTGTTGCTGCACAGGCGATTGGTGAACCAGGTACACAGCTCACTATGAACACTAAGCACGCCGGTGGTGCTGCCTCTGTAGGTGGCGACGTGACCCAGGGTCTTCCACGCGTGGAAGAAGTATTTGAAAAACGTCAGCCGAAGATTCCAGCCGTGGTTTCAAAGACCGCTGGTATCGTTACCGAAATTCGTCGCGAGGGCAGAGAGAAGGTGATTGTGGTAGCTCCAGAAAAGGGTGCCAAGTACGCCAAGAAGACTTCTGACAACTTGGAATACGAAGTAAGTTACCGCCGTGTTGTTACAGTTTCAGTCGGCGACACCATAAAATCCGGTCAGTTGATGACAGATGGTTCTGCCCACTTGCCAGACATCTTTAAGTACGGCACCCGTGAGCAAACTCAGGACTACATCATTTCTGAAATTAACAAGATTTACGAACTGCAGGGTGTGACGATTGCGCGCAAGCACATCGAACTCATCGTAAAGCAGATGATGAGTCGCGTTAAGATCACTGATGCTGGTGGCACTCACTTCACCATTGGTGACGTTATCGAAGAATGGATCTTCGTTGATGCCAACCAGAAGATGAAGGATGAAGGTAAGGAACAAGCCAAGTCTGAAAAACTCATTCTTGGTATTACCGAGACTTCACTTTCTCGAAAGAGCTTCCTCTCAGCTGCTTCCTTCCAGAACACTACTCGCGTTCTTATCAACGCCGCAGTAAAGGGAAACAAAGACAATCTAGCTGGCTTGATGGAAAACGTTATCATCGGCCGCTTGATCCCAGCTGGAACTGGCTTCAAAGGCTCGAAGAAGTACGACATGATCAGGACTATCGCTCAGGACTAATAAATAGAAGAAAAGGCCGGCGCTTCGCGCCGGCCTTTTCTGTTGTGTCAGTAATTTATGAAAATAAAACCTCCAGGCAAGTTGCCGGGAGGTAGTACATTGATTTTGGAGTCTCTATTCATGATCTGCTTCTGTGAGTATCTGCTAGCGTCAATCCGAGGTGGATCGGCCCTAATAGTGATGCCCCAGCAGCAAATACGATCTTGAGTGCCATCGGTGCCTGATCGGCCCAAATGTAACGCAAGGTTTCTGTAAATGCGATTATGGAGCAGATGCCCCAGATGGCGATGAACGTTTCCATTTTCAAGTCCCTCTGAGTGGAATTTAACTGATTATATAATAGCATATTTAAGACTATTTGTCAAGCACAATAGTTTACGTATGAAAAACCCCGGCGAACCGCTAGGGTTCTCCGGGGTTGCTTATTGTACTTTGCGTGCTTGTCGAGCCTTTCTTAACTTACTGCCAAGATGTTGCACATAAGATATGCAGCTTAATGTCAGAAAAAGTGGCCAGGCAAAGAATGACATAACGGCCACTGTGACGAGCAACATCCAATTAAGTCGGCCCATCTTGTACGCCATGATGGCAAATACAACAGTGTATAAGACGGAACAAATTATCCACGCGGTCTTATAATCCATTTAAGTCCCTCCTGGGCTTTTACTTTTTGGGTTTCTTTAGGTTTTCCAGCGCCACGTAAACGTCCGCAAGAAGGATCCCGAGATAGACCGGCCCTGTGGCCGACAGAAGAATTGCCGTGACGAGCATCACCCCTGAATTCGCGAAAGACTTCCATGTCTCCAGAATGTATCGACACGACCCTGCAAATGCAGTAACAGAGCAGAGGGCCCAAAGTACCAAGATGAACTCCACGATAGACATTTCCTCACCTCTATCTATATGGCTGACTGGTTAGATTTATATAACTTTTTTTGATTAAGTCAACCTATGACCGCAATCAGCAATGGTTGTCACACTGTAGTAAAATAGACTTATGACAGGGGATTCCGTACAGCAAATTAAAGATCGTCTATCGATTGTGGATGTTATTGCGCCTTATGTCGAGTTGCATAAGGCTGGCAAAAATATGAAAGGTAAATCTCCTTTCACCGCAGAAAAAACCCCTTCGTTTTATGTTTCTCCTGAACGTGGTATGTATTACTGTTTCTCGTCCTCACAAGGCGGCGATATGTTTACATTTGTACAGAAAATGGAAGGTGTAGATTTTAAAGGCGCCCTTAAGATTCTAGCTGACAGAGCTGGAGTGGAGTTAGTTGCCGAAGACCCGAAGAAGCGTGATCAACGCGATACTTTATATTCAGTAATAGAAGAGGCAACTCGTTTCTTCGAAAAAAATCTAGCCGACAACAATGTGGCTCTGGATTATGTGCTTGATCGTACCGTTACCAAAGAAACCATAGGCAAATGGCGCATCGGCTACGCGCCAGATGAGTGGCGTTCGCTTAAAGAGCATCTAAATAAAAAAGGTTTTGTTGACGATGTGTTGATCGAAGCCGGTCTAGCCAAACGGGCTGACGCTGGAAAACAGCCATACGATGTTTTTCGTGATCGCATAATGTTTCCGATAATGGACCCTTCCGGTCGTGTAATTGCTTTTTCCGGCCGAATTCTAAAGAAAGACACCGATAGCCCAAAGTATGTAAACAGCCCGGAAACTCCGCTCTTTAATAAATCAGAGGTGCTTTTTGGATACGACAAAGCCAAGCACGGCATTCACAAATTCGATTTTTCTTTAATTGTAGAAGGACAGTTTGATGTTGTACTTTCTCATCAGGCCGGCTATCACAACGCGGTCGCTGTTTCCGGCACGGCGCTAACGATCCATCATCTTTCACTGTTGCAGAGATTATCAAACCGTATTGTATTAGCACTTGATTCAGACAAGGCTGGTATCGCGGCTGTAAAACGTGCTGCCGACGTGGCGCTCGGTCGAGGTATCGATCTAAAGGTTGCGCGCATAGAAGGCGGAAAAGATCCTGCCGATCTGGTACGAGAAGATCCAAAACTACTGCGCCAATCAATCGGCAGAGCCACCCATGTGATTGAGTTTCTACTTAATATTTTGAAAGAAGAAACGAAAGACGCACGTACTTATAAAATGAAGGCGCGCGACGAAATACTGCCGTACTTGATATCAATTGATAGCCATATCGAACGCGATCATTTTGCCAACACTGTGGCTGAAGCGGTCGGTACCACCGTTGACGCAATTCGACTTGAACTGGCTCGGCTAGAGGAACTGGCTCGACAAAAAAATGAGCGTGGTAATTCACCAAGTGTAATTAATAAAACGGAACCGTTGCAAAAAGCCACCAACGAAAGCCGGTTAAATAAACTAACAAACTACTTGGCGGTACTAGCTGGCCTTCTACCTATCGAAGAACGTCATATGTTAGAGGAACGGCTGATTGCAATTTCTGGAGAAACAGCAGACGCAAGGCGTACCCTGATGTCACCCGAAGAACTGAGTGCTCTCACCTTTACTTTGGAACAATATCTGGCAGAAGAAAAACCCCGATATGTTCGTGAAGATTGGGAAGGGAAGTTGATTGAGTTAAACCTTAGTATTTTGAAAGAAAAAATTGCCAAAGAGCGCTCGTCACTACTTGAAGCAGAAGCAAATGGTGATGAAGCAGCTGCATCTTTGCACATTGCGCAGATTGACACATTGCGTTCACAATTGCATTCTTAATGTTGTCATCATACCCACAGTCCACTTGCAAATGAAGGCTTTTAATGTATAGTTGTCGAACTTGTTTATTGATATATGGTGTCCAAAAAGAAAGCACCTAGGAAGACCTCGAAAAAAACGGTGAAAAAAACCGTAAAAAAGGCAGGCAAAAAAATGGCCAAAAAAGCTCCAAAGCGAGCCGTGGCAATAAAAAAGAAAGCTGCCAAAAAACCGATCAAGACGCCAAAAAAAGTAGTTAAAAAACAGCCGGTCAAAAAACCGGTCGTTAAAAAGACACCAAAACAAAACCGACTAGCCCGCGAACAAGAACACAAGGCAAATGACCTGTTAAAAATGGGACGTGACCGCGGTTACGTTACTTTTGATGATATCCTAAAGTTTTTCCCGAGCGTTGAAAGAGACGTGCCTTTCTTGGAGGAAGTATACGACCGTCTTGCTACGGCCAACGTGGATGTACTTTCAAGCGGTGGTCTCTTAGGTAACAACCAGGGTGAAGAGTTATTGGCGCAGAAGAACGCATATCGACGCGGAGATTCGAGTCACGACTCGATCCAGATGTACCTGCGAGAAATCGGCCAGTACCCACTTTTGACTGCTGTAGAAGAACGAACGCTCGCGAAGCGTATTGTGGACGGTGATGATGAAGCACGTAACCTTTTAGCGCGCGCCAACTTGCGTCTGGTAGTTTCTATTGCCAAAAAATATGTTGGTCGTTCCCCGGACCTGACTTTGCTGGACTTGATTCAGGAAGGAAACCTTGGTCTCTTCAAAGCAGTTGATAAATTCGACTTCACAAAAGGCTTTAAGTTCTCTACTTACGCTACTTGGTGGATTCGTCAGGCCATCACTCGTGCTTTAGCTGACCAGTCTCGCACTATTCGTATTCCGGTCCACATGGTGGAAACAATGGCTAAATACAAACAGGTATCACGCCGTTTGTCTCAAGACTTTGGACGTGATCCGATGCCAGAGGAGATCGCCACTGAAATGGGTGTCGAAGTGGAGAAGATCTATCAGATTGAGAAAATCAGTCAGGATACTATTTCATTAGAGTTGCCAGTCGGTGACGACGATGACCGATCACGGTTGTCTGACTTTATTGCCGACGACAAGATTACTTCACCTGATCAGGAAGTAGCGCACAGCATTTTGACCGATCAGATTCTAGAAATTTTGGACACTCTGTCTGAGAAGGAAAGAAAGATTTTGGAAATGCGCCACGGTCTAATCGACGGCACTTACCACACTCTTGAAGAAGTGGGCGCAGAGTTTGGCGTAACCCGCGAACGTATTCGACAAATCGAAGCTAAGGCTTTGGAAAAGATTCGCCAGCACGAAAAGGCCAGACGACTGAAAAGCTACTAAAAAATATAAAAAGAATGGGCCGCCGCAACTATGTTGCGGCGGCCCATCGTATTTACTTACACATGCGGATCGTGGGGCGCCCAACCGATCAGGAAGAGCGACAAGAACCCGACCATATAAGCGATCGGAATGATCCACGACTCCCTCAGGAACACAGCTGTATTTCTGATGCGAGGATGGTCGTTCGAGACGGCAACGCCGGCCGAAGATCCGAACCACATCATTGATCCGCCAAAGCCAACGGCGTAGGCAAGCCAGCCCCAGTCATATCCACCCTGATCCAAGGCAAGCTTAGTCAGAGGAATATTGTCGAACACGCTGGACACGAAGCCTAGCGCGAAGACCATTGAAGGGGAGGCGGGAGGAAGGGACTTCACCGGCATCAGGCTTGCGGCCAGTACCAGCGAAAGCAGAAACACTGCTCCCTTGGTAGCCTTAGGCACATGATGCCAGTTCGGATTCCGGTACCACATAGTGCCGATAATGGCGATCCAGACGCCAACAGCGGGGAAGTCCAGCAAGATGTTGGTAGACACAGTTCCTACCAAGATCAGGGCCACTACGGCAAGACTGCCGAAGTCGATTGGGCGCTTTTCTGAAGCGTCCTTTGTTATGCGATGCCGCCGGTCCTGCCAAATTGACAAGGGAACGCCAAACACCAACAGAGCGACGAATGACGGCAGATATGCATGAGTGACGTCCACCCACGATACACCGTCGATCCACATCATAGTTGTTGTGGTATCGCCGATCACGCTACCGGCGCCGCCGGCGTTGCTGGCAGCGACGATACCGGCCAGATAACCGACAGTGACCTCGCCTTTATACACGACCGTTGCGATCGACGCACCGATCATGGCAGCTGCGATATTGTCGAGAAAACCCGACATCGCCCAGACGATAAAAAGGAGTACGAAGCCACCTTTCCAATCGTCCGGCAAAATTGCCGGTACTCGTTCCGCCAGTCGAGACTGGCGGAAGTGATCGGCCAAGATCTCGAAACCAACAAGTAGCCCGAGCAGATTGGCGACCAGTCGCCATTCATGCCCGAAATGACCGAGCAGATCCACGTCTTGTGCAAACAACAGTTTGTACAAGACCACAGTGATTAGACCACCGATAGCGATCCGTACATTGTGATGATGGAAGATAGCCACCCCAATCAGAGTAGCTGTAAAGATGACGAACTCAAACGGTATTATAGGCATTTAGCCCTCCTGCGTTGCTGATTTCGGATCACAAGTCACGGAGGCGCTGCTGCAGCGCCTCCAATTCGCTCATCGACAGCTTGGACAGAGTCAAACTCTGTCCATCAATCGAAGTAATGATACTCGGCCACTTTGTTGAACTGAAGTGGGCACTCAACTCATGATCAGCGAAGCTGATCATGAACGGAGTGTCGCCAATAGTTGGCAATTTATCAGCCATAAGCTCGTAGCACCGTGAAGCCATGGTCAGCCTTTCATGTTGTTCTGTATTTGAAAAGCTGTAGCAGACGGACTCTGAGGCCGGATGGCCTTCAGCGTCAAAATGTGGGGCGTGATGCAGTACAAAACGGGACATTTCCTCCTCCTCTGAGTGTTGCTGTAAATGTACAAGCAGCGCGCACTATATAACAAAAAGAGCCCTTAATCAAGGGCTCTTTGAGCGATTTATGTAGTGTAGATTACTGGGCAGTTTGCTCCATTCGCTCGGTTAGGTGGGCCATCAATTTTGGTGTGATCATCTCCTTTTCGTACAATTCTTTGATAATCGACTCCTCGGTCTTCAAAAGGCCGCGACCAACCAATGAGCTGTTTAGTGCTTCCACTTCTTCAGGAATGGCTGCTGCCATTTCATTCATCTTGGCCGTAGATCCTTCTTTGAAGGTGGTGTAGGTATCCACCAAACGCTCGACCGCCTCACTACTTATAAGGTCAGCTGTCACATTAGTCTGCAGATGATGTAGCTCTTTAAGAACCTTGCGTGCGATAACTGTTTGCGCTCGGTAGTAACGGAATTTATCGATCGCAGTAAAGGTAGCTGTTTTGGGGAAGAAAATACGGCGAAGGAAGTTAGCTAGACGCTCAAACACATCCTTGTAGTCAGTCACGTTTGAGTGCACGACTCCGAAGTTGCCTTTTTCTACTTGCTCCATCTGCAGAGTTAGCTTGCTGAGAATTCGCTTAAATATCTTTTCTGAAATTTCACCATAGGTGTAAAGGTTTTTGAGGAAATATTTTTCAATACCGAGTGCGTGCATACGCAACACTTTGTCTGCCAAATGTTCGGTATTGTTATTATTTTTCAGTAATGATCGGCAATTATCCTGCGCACGTCCCAAATCACGACGGTGATTATCAACCATCTTATTGAAGGCTCCTTCGCTGATATATCCTTTTTCTTTGAAGGTTGAGAGACGGCGCAATATTTCTGAGTGAATGATCGCCTCTGAAAGTGCCTCCTCGACTACCTCGATTTCTGTGAGCGCATCGAGTTTAAGTTTGCGCATCATCAACCCAATAGTAGTGGCCTTGATAAAGAGAGTGGCGTAAATACAACCAATGGTCAGGCCGAGAATAAATTCCTTTGGTGTGAATGTGTACCCCCAATTGGCAAAAGTAAGGTCGTCTGGGATTAAGAGGACCATAGTGATAGCGAGAGCACCGCGCAAGCTACCCCAAGCCAAAAGGTGTTGCCAAGAGTTTGGAATTTTCTCCTCTATCTTAGTCCAGTTCAACAGCGTAACAATTGGATAAATGGAAACAGCGCGACTCACTGCCACCACAAGCACCACAATCACTATTGGCGCCAGCATTGCTTCTAGAGGAATCGATATACTCGTGAATAAAAGACCAATCAATATGAACACAAGCGAATTAGCCAAGAAAGCAAACTGTCCCCAGAATTTCTCAATAAACTCATCTGCTTTAGGAGAAACCTTAAATCGGCCGTAATTACCAATAACCATTGCGGCTAGGGTGGTTGAGATTATCGGTGAGAGTTTGACCAGTCCGTCAGTGTGATGTCCCAAGTATTCTGAAATAAGGTCTGTGAAGATAAAAGTGAGGTGGGCACTCACGATCATCAAACTGATAGCAACGAATTCGTGAGTCGAAGCCTTTTCAATCATTTTAGAAAAGACACCACCCATAATGATGCCGAAAACGATGCCTCCAATCACCATAATCATAAAGGTAATAACGCCTCCTACAATCACACTTGGATCAATCACTGGCAAAGCGATCACGCTTAGTAACACGAAGAAAAACGCTACCGCAGTACCGTCGTTAAAAAGACTTTCACCTTCGAAGAGCAGAGTTAGTCGTCGAGGTGCGCCATATTCTTTGAAAAGGGCCAATACTGCGACCGGGTCAGTAGCAGAAATCAATGCGCCGAAAAGTAGCCAGAGTAGGAATGGTACCTCTATACCAAGCAAGAAGGTGAAGATGCTGTAGAGAGTACCACTAATAAGTAATGAAGAAACAAGCAGACTGACGACCGACAAGATAGTGATAGACCACTTATTCTCGTAAACCTTACGAATGGACATGTTGTAGGCAGACTCGAAGATCAGGGTCGGCAAAAGCAGGTAGAAGAGTAGAGCTGGAGTCAATGTGAAGGTTTCCAAAAAGTGGAAAGGTTCCAGAGCAGCAATAGGAACCAGAATCAGACCAACTGCCACCAACAAGACTGTGTAGGGTAGCTTGGTGCGCTTAGCTAAGAAGAAAGTCGCTGTGGAAACAATCAGTAGGACAAATAACGCTAAGGCTGATTCTAAAGTTAGGCCCATAAATCTAAGGGATTAAAAAATGTGACAAGCTGTTAATTTAGTACTGATTCTGTCCTAAGGCAAGGGGGCAGACTGCGTATCATCTTAGGCCTCGTAATAAACCACAATAATTAAAGATCTTCAAGGACTGCTCCGGACGGTGTTTTTAGCCCTAGAAAACGGGCAATAATAATCTTCAGACCTTGTCTTGAAATGATCCCAATCGGGTGATTTTCGCGATCCACGACCGGAATACGAGCGCGTCGATGTGCGATTGCTGTGGCCGCTATAGTAATAAGACTGTCGTCCAGCGAAACGGAGGTGAAATCGGCTGACATAAAATCAATGACTGGACGATCTTTAGCTTCCTTAACTGCCGCTTGAAATAGCTTTTCAGTGCCGAGTTGAGACATAATTGAATCCCCATCAAGATAGCCGGGCACAATGGCATCGAGTAGATCAACAACCGAAACCTCACCCGAAAGGACGCCATCCTCATCAGTTACGAGCAGGGTATTGGTTTGGCCGTTTAACATCGCGCGTAGAGCCTCTTCGAAAGTGGCGTCTTCGCTCACAGTCACGGCTGGCTTGACGATATCTTTGACTTCCATACTTAGGTAATGATGCTCCTGCTCCAAACAGCTGTCAATCCCGACAAAACCAGTTAGTGGTTTCAATTATGTATAATGGCCGATATGAAAGAAGCTAAGGCCGACAGATCAACATTTGAAGAGGCTTACGCTAAATTGAATAGTCATCAGAAGGCAGCCGTCGATACAATTGATGGACCTGTAATGGTGATCGCCGGACCAGGTACTGGCAAGACAGAGATATTGGCGCTTCGTATCGCCAATATTCTTTTGCGCACAGACACCAGACCGGAGAACATTCTAGCTCTCACTTTCACTGATGCTGGAGCACACAATATGCGCAATCGTCTTGCGCGATATATTGGCGCTGACTCTTACCATGTTGCAGTTCATACTTTTCATAGCTTCGCCGGTGAACAAATTGGTCGCTACCCAGACGCTTATCCCAGCATCATAGGCGGCAGAGCCGCCAGCGACATCGAAAAGTTGCAGATTATCGAAGAAATCATAAACGATAACGATTTCAAACTCCTTCGACCGCATGGTGATCCTTTATATTACGTACGTGAGATTCCTAGGGCGATTAGCGATCTGAAAAAGGAGTATGTTACTCCGGAAATATTTGCCGAACGTATCACGGAAGAAGAAACACTACTTGCGTCATTGCCAAAATTACACGAGAAGGGCGCGCATAAAGGAAAGGTACGTAAAGACTATCTGGAGTTTGAAAAACGAGTGTCCAAACACCGCGAACTTCTTCGAGTTTATCAACTTTATCAAGCTACACTGCGTGACCGACGCTTGTATGACTTTGAAGATATGATTGTTGAGACAGTGAAGGCTCTAGAAGGAAATGAGGATATGCTTCGTGACCTGCAGGAAACCTATCAATATATTCTGGCGGATGAACACCAAGACGTTAACGAGAGTCAAAACCGTATTCTTGAAATCCTTGCTGACTTTCATGATAGGCCAAACATTTTTGTGGTGGGCGATGAGAAGCAAGCAATATTCCGTTTCCAGGGTGCATCCCTCAATAACTTTTTGTATTTTCAAGATCGTTTTCCTGGCACCAAAGTCATCGCTCTTACCGACAATTACCGTTCCACTTCAAAAATTCTCGACCTGTCCTATGAATTAATTAAGACTGACGACGAAATCCTGCGTGATTTGCGCGTTCCTCTTAATGCGGCCGGAGCGGCAAGTTCGGAAACAGGTAGAGTCGAACACCGAAATTTTCCACATGAGGCCATCGAAGATGAGTGGGTAATTGAGGAAGTGAAAGCGGCACTTGCTTCAGGCACTGCACCAGACGACATTGTTATCATTACCCGCTACAACCGTGACGTACTGCACTTTACCAATCGCTTGCGACAAAGTGGCATAGAGGCTTCACCGTCCGCCGATATCGATATACTAGAGCACCCAATAACGTTGTCTGTTGAAACATTAATCCGAGCCGCTTCGCTCATTAATGACGAAAAGGCTCTGTTTGATTGTTTGCTTTGTGGATGCTGGCGGCTAGAAGCGGGGGATTTGGCACGTGTTTTTGCCGCCCGCTCAACTGAGTGGCCATTGGCTCGTTTGATTGCTGATGCCAACAAGTTAGGTGAGCTTGGCATAGAAAATCCATCACCAATACTGAAAGTTGGAGAACTATTGAGTGAGGCTCGTCTAGAAAGTGCCACTAAGCCACCACATCAAGTGCTGCATTTTCTCATCAAAGAAAGCGGTTTCTTGGACCACATTATGCAAACCGATCCGATTGAAGGAGCCAGCGTACTGCGCCGAGTCTATGACGAGATAGAAACAGCCGTAATTAGTCAACAGGCCACAACTTTGCGTGAGGTAGCTACTCAGTTCCAGTATCGTCGTCTACACAACTTACCCATCACCGCTCCGTTTGTAATCAGCAATAAAGGTTCCGTACAAGTGATGACGGTACATAAGTCGAAAGGACTTGAATTTGATACCGTTATCTTGCCTCGGGTGACTGATAAGTGTTTTGGTAAAAGCAGCAAACGAGATTTGTTTAAGTTGCCACTTACACAAAATCGATCACAACTCGGAGAAAATGATGAGGAAGACGATGAGCGTCGTCTTCTTTATGTAGCAATGACACGAGCAAAAACAAGTCTCTTAGTCAGCGCCGGGGAAATGAATGGAGAGGGTAAACCGCTTGATCTGTCGCGCTTCCTTCCTTCAATTGGACTGGAGTATTTAAAAACTGTTGACGTTGCCGCGCAAGTTGTTGACTTTGAACCTGCCAAAATATTTGCCAGTAAATCAACCTCCTTCCAACTCACGCCGGAGATTATTAAGGCACTATTTTTAGCCAGAGGTTTTTCTGTCACGCATCTAAATAATTATTTGGAAGATCCGCAAAAATATTTCTACGACAACTTGCTTCGTCGTCCACAACCACGAGCAGTTTCTTTGCTCTTTGGGACAACAGTGCACGAAGTACTAGACCAAGCAGCCTTACACATTTCCAAAAATGGTGTGTTGCCTTCAGATACCTTAATATCCGACTGGCTTAAAGGTGCACTGCGCAAACTGCCGCTTTCAGTGAGCGAAGACACCTCGTTGCACGAACGAGCCTACTCAGCACTATTGGCTTATCTGCCGACACTGGCAAGGAACGTTGGTGAAAAATCTCGTAGTGAATTCTCAGTCAGTACAATATTAAAAACAGATGATCCTGATTTACCAGAAATCCCTCTAACCGGAAAGCTCGACCGAGTCGACTTCGATGAAGCCGGAAACATAACACGAGTGGCAGACTACAAGACAGGCAAGGCTAAATCTAGAAACGATGTAGCGGGTGAGACTAAGAGCAGTGACGGAAAGTACAAGCGGCAACTGGTCTTCTATGGTTTGCTGCTTTCTCTATCCAATCCAGACCGACCTCTACCGGCCGAGTTCACCATATCGTTTGTAGAGCCTAAGGAGAGTGGAGATATCGTGGAGCATACATTTACAGTGACGAGAGATGAGATTGAGGAGCTGAAGGGAGAAGTTATTAGAGTGGCTAAAGAAATAATTTCTGGCGAGAAGTTTTAAACAAAACGGCCGGCCCATTTAGGGCCGGCCGTTTTGTTTGTCATTCAATCAAAGGAACGACAAGTTATGAAAGAAAAAGGTCAGTTCAGTAGTCCGTCAATCATTTGCTTCACTACTTCGTAAGGTTGAGCACCGTTGATCAACAAAGTTTGATCACCGATCAAGATAATCGAGTGGGGAGTGCCGCGCCCGCCGGTAGCTATGGCATTTTGCGCATCGGACTCTACCTTAGCTTTGCCGCGTCCACTTTCTAGACAAGCCTCATAATCAGCTTGGCCAACTCCAGCTATTTCAGCAAACTCAGGCAACCGAGCAACGTTGGTTGGTTCATTGACACTTCGTTCAGCAAAAACTAAATCTGCGAATTTCCAAAAGGCATCATTGCCACCAATTTGAGCGACACACTCTGAGGCTTCAGCGATGTAGGCCGCGCTTGGGTGCAGGGAAGTGAGTGGGAAGTGGCGATAAACCCATGCAACATTGCCACCTGGACCATATTCATCAGCTATTGTTTGCATCGTAGTGTGGAATGTCTTGCAGAAAGGACAATCGAAATCCGAATATTCAATCACCACCAACTTAGCGTTAGGATTACCCCGGATATGATCTCGCTCGGAAACAGGAGTGACTGTAGAAAGTTCAGCGGAATTAACATCTTCTCCTTCCGGTGTGGTAGTAACCGGCTTATTTCCAGAAAAATAAATAGACGCCGCAATCAGTCCAAAACCGATAACAATCGCTGCTGGTACAGCAAGCGATGACCCACCCATAGCGCTACCGCCCACATTTTCATTACTTGATTCATTCATACCGAAGCATTGTAACATGTTAAAATGGCCACTATGGAGAATATTCTGCTTGGAGCAATGCAAGGATTAACCGAGTTTTTACCCGTTTCTTCTAGTGGGCATTTGGTTCTTTTACACTCGATTTTTGGTGAAGGACCAGGCGATATGGCCTTTGACGCCGTACTTCAACTGGCCACAGTATTGGCGGTCATAATCTATTTCCGCCGAGACATCTACACTCTCGCGAACACTCTACTGCGCCGTATGTCGCGCCTACCAGTAAACGAAAAGGAGATTACGTTAGCTTACGCATTAATAATCGGTACGATACCGGCGATTATTGTGGGCTTGCTGCTCGAGAGTTATATGGAGACCATCTTCCGTAATCCGTTACTTGTAGCCGGAGTATTGGTGGCAGGTTCTATCTTGTTTGTTTTTGCAGAGTGGCATTACAAAAACCATCGTCGTGATGATCGTATGACACTCGCTAAAGGGCTTAAGATCGGACTGTTTCAATGTCTTGCTCTAATCCCAGGAATGTCTAGGAGCGGCGCCTCGATCGCTGGCGGTATGCTGCTCGGCCTATCACGCTCTGAATCGGCCCGTTTTTCTTTCCTCTTGGCAGTGCCTGTAATTGCCGGTAGTGGACTAAAAAAGCTGCTTGAATTGGCTACAGCAAGCACCGCTACAGACTGGGGCAGTTTAGCTGTGGCAGGCATCACGGCCTTTTTAGCCGGACTGTTTGCTATTCATTTTATGCTTTCGTTTGTCCGCCGACATACTCTCTGGCCGTTTATTTGGTACCGCTTGGTACTAGCATCGGTTGTTGTGTTAGCCGTTTATTTTGGGCAATAGAAAACGCCTCCCGTGCTAAGAGAGGCGCCAAAACTTGTACCGTGTGTGAAGCTACGAACCGGTGCCGCGCATAACCTGTCTGACGCGATCGATTGATTCGAGTGACTCTAGGTGTTTACACTTTTTCTTGTAGTGAGACAATTCCAAGAGAACATGCGTCACTTCGAATGCAGTCATTAGCAAGACAACAATCAGTGCCCCTACCTCGAACCAAAGCCCTCGGTAAGGGTCTAGACCAAGAAAGAAAATATGAAACGCTGACACTGACACAAGAACTGGAAGAGTGACCTTATGAGGTGCCATCATACTAAAAAATAGCACCATTGATATGACCAAGGTCACTAGTCCGACAATTTGGAGAATCCACATCTTACCGTCTCCCGTTAAGAACCTGAAGATAAAATACCCTCCATCGACGTCTTTGTCTAGAAAGGTAGAGCGTGCGTCATTGAAACATCTTCTTTATCACCCCACTTAGAAGTGTCGAGTGGAATCTCTCGTTTCTTACTACCGTCTTTAAATTTTACGTGTCCGTTTTTAAGAGCGTATTCAAAAACCTGTCTGGTGACCTTCACATCCTGAAGACAATACTTCTTTACCTCATCGACTTTACCTTCGCGCCACCAGCGGACGGCCTGCAGGCCGTCCGCACTTTTCTTCGCACCCACTGTAGCAGAAGCCACACTGTCTAGTTTCAATCGGCGACCAAGTGATTCTCTAATCGACTCCAAAATATCAATGCTCTTGATGTGTCGCAGATCACCAGGGTAGTACTTATTAAGTAAAGGGATATCAAAGTGGTTGGAGTTGTAACCAACCAAAGCGTCTGCACCTTCGATTACAGGCCAAATGGACGATAGTTCATCTACAGTGACCGCGTAATAACGATCCGCCTCGCTGTCATAAAAACAACCGACGGAGATATCTAAACTGGCCGGATCATTTACACCGACATCAGAAAAATAATTTTGGGTCTCCAAATCAAAAACAACGTAACGCATCGTAAAGAGTTAAACGGCCAGTCTTTGTGCCAAGTCCTCCAGTGTACCAGACATCTCTGTACCATCGGCGAGGTTCTTTAGAACGTACTCGCCACGAGCTACCTCATCTTCACCAACGACCAAAATATAACCGGCTCCAGAGTGATCGGCAGCGGCTACTTTCTTACCCAGCTTCTTGGTAGAGATATCTACCAAAGTCGAAGCACCAACAGCACGCAATCTCATTGCTGCTTTTTCTCCATCAATATTGAACTCGGCTTCAGTAGGAATAACGATCACAAGCGCACCGGCCTTTTTACTTGGAAGCAAGTCGTGTGTTTCCAAAAAGTCGCGCATTGTCACATCTCCCATGCCGAAACCAACGCCGCTGATTGATTCACCACCAAAGAGTTCAGTGAGGTTATCGTACCGGCCACCACCCAACATAGAACGATTGTTTTCTGGGTCGGTATCAAAGAATTCAAAAATAGTGCCTGTGTAGTAATCGAATCCGCGCGCCAGAGAACGATCGACTTTAACGTTATTTATACCAATCGCATTAAGAGCGCGAGTTACTTCGTTTCCACTCTGACTACTTTCTTCCAAGTGATCCAGTATGGCATCAGCCGCACCAGGCACAATCAAACGTAACTCCGAAAGATAGTCTGAACGGTCAATTTTATGAAACCGGTCATTGAGTCGAGTCACCTTAGCAACACTTTCCTCGTCAATCACACCTAGTGAAGCGTAAAAATCTTTCATTTCACGACGATCGTTGACGCGAATCTCAAACATTTCCGGACGAGCACCGAAATTAATAATGGTCTGATAGGCGAGAGCGATTATTTCCACATCAGTAACCACTTCAGTTGAGCCAAAGATGTCACAGTTGAGCTGCCAGTGTTCACGCACGCGACCACGCTGAGTGCGCTCGTACCGGAAAAGATTAGGTATTGAGTACCAGCGAACAGGGAAGGCAAGCTCTTTGCTCTTGCCAGCAATCATTCTGGCTACCGAAGGAGTCATCTCAGGACGAAGGGTCACCTCACGATCACCACGATCAGTGAAGGTGTAGGTCTGCTCATTGACCATTTCCTCGTTGGCGGCACCCTTGCTCTTGTATAGCTCGGACGATTCGAGGACCGATGCGTCATAGCGTTCAAAACCGAAGGATTCTGCTGTACGGCTCCAAGTATTGAAGATGTGCTGCTGTACAGCCATATCTTCCGGATAAAAGTCTCGTACACCCTTATATGGGTCAGTCGGAAGGTGTTTCATAAATCCCCCAAATTGTAGCAAATTAGGAGGCCTGGCGGAAGCTGGATTTGTTATACTTACACCATGAAAGAAAGGATAGACGTCTTGTACATACACGGCGGAAACACGTTTGTTAATGACAAAGACTATTTAGACTATCTCAGGACGAAGAAAGTACCCTTAGGGAAAATAGTTAAATGGAATGGAGATAATTTCCAAGACGATCTTGGACCTAATTTCCGTGTCACCTGGCCGCGAATGCCCCTTCAAGACAATGCTCGTTACCGTGACTGGAAGATTATGTTTGAAAATTATTTACCACTTCTAAAAGGTAAATACATCTTGGTTGGCGGTTCTCTTGGTGGCATTTTTCTCGCTAAGTACCTTTCAGAAAACAAATTGTCGAAAAAACCTATCTCTGTGTACTTCGTCTGCCCACCATTTGATGACACCGTGCCCGGTCATCGACTAGCTGGTAATTTTAAACTCAAAAATGACCTATCGTTGATTGAAGAGAACTGCAATAAATTATACTTTTTGTTTTCAGAGGATGACGATGTGGTGCCAGTTTCCCACGCTGAAAAATATAGAGTTAAATTGCCGAAGGCTAAAGTTGCGATTTATAAGAGCAAGAATGGACATTTTCTCATCAAAAAGTTTCCTGAAATTGTGAAGATGATTAAAGCTGACGCTTTAGTAAAGTAGGAGGTCTAGATTTTCAACACTGAATACCTTTCCATATCGTACTGATCAAGCAGAGTTTGAACAGCCTTAAAGTGAATGTCTGCAAGTTTTGAAATCATTTCAGATTGTTCTGGTTCGTGTTCGATCCAGAGTTGGCCGCTGGGTGATAGGTGTTGAGGTGCTTCTGCAATAATTCGGGCAATTAGTTCCATTCCGTCTGTGCCTCCATACAGAGCCAAATGTGGTTCGAAGTTTTTTACATTCTGCTCTGTGCGGTCTAGAGACGGGTCGATGTATGGAGGGTTGGTGAGAATAAAATCGTATTGGTCGGTAATATTTTCAAACAGATCGCCGGCAATAATCCGCACCCGACTGGAATCAATATTATTTTCCTTAATATTACGCTCAATAGTAGCGGTGTGTTGCTGATCCATCTCTGCAAAATCAACTAGCGACTGCGGCATATGCTTGGCGACAGCAATACCGATTGCGCCTGAGCCAGCACAAAGGTCGAGGATGCGAAGCGGTCGGTCCGCAGAGCCGACTGCTTCTTTCATCGTCTCAATCGCCTTCAGTGTCCAAAATTCCGTCTCAGGGCGGGGGATTAGAGGTTGTGAATCCAAGTGAATAACACAGCCGAGAAAAGGGACGTGTCCGATGACGTAACCGAGCGGCTCGCCGGAAGCGAGTCGCTTCAGATCGATGAAAAAACCTTCGGTTTTTTCACCTTGATATTTCTCATTTAACAACCAATCTATCTCTTGTCTTTCCATAGATTCGTGTTAGTTTGCACGCAGTGCAGCAACTAGTCAACGGAGGGAACAGTCCATGACGAAGATCTTTTTGGAAATCACGAGCAAATCTAACCTTGGCAAACGCGAGTACTTGCCAGACGCACCAATAGATCTGATCGCCAGGGTTGACACCCTGATCGAGCCTACAGAGCGCGGCATTTTGCGTCTATGGATTTATGACGGAAACGCGAAAGCCGGCAGCATCATCCTTGGATGGACAATGGTCGTCGAACACCACGACCCCAAATGTGGGAAATTCCTCTGGGCAAATGCAGAGTTCGACGGCGTCTACATGAGGGATGGTATTGGAAACCACCGGGGTCATGAGTTAATCGTAAATGCGATGACGAGTTGTGATTGGTTGGTGCAAGAAGATCCAGAAATCGATCGCGACCGCTGGATGCGGAAGATAATTGAAGGTTCGTAACACGAATTTGACCACCGGCGCATATGCGCGCCGGTGGCATTTTTAATTCATTTCTTGACTGATTTGTTATAATAGACAGATGTCTAACTTTCCAGCTCTAGAAATCAAAAACCTGGTCAAAAAATATGGCGAAAAGGTGGCTGTAGATAACATCTCGCTCACCATTCCCAAAGGGAGCTTTTTCGGCCTATTGGGACCAAATGGAGCCGGTAAATCGACCACCATTCATTCAATTACCGGTATTACTCAGCCCACCTCCGGACAGATATTGGTAGACGGGGTTGATGTGGTGAAGGAATACAAATTAGCACGTACTAAAGTCGGCCTTTCACCACAGGAATTTAATGTGGATATTTTTGCCACACCTGAACAGCTAATGGACTACATGGGCGGTTACTACGGCATTCCACACGACATCCGCAAGGCCCGTATAGATGAACTCATAAAACGTTTTGATTTGGAAGAACATCGAAAGGTGAAGTTTCAAAAACTTTCTGGTGGCCTCAAGCGCCGTGCCATGCTCGGTCGCGCCCTCATCCACACTCCTGACCTGCTTATTCTAGATGAGCCAACGGCTGGAGTGGATGTAATGCAGAGACATGATCTCTGGGCCTACCTCAAGGAAATGAACGAGGGTGGCAAGACAATCATCCTTACTTCTCACTATTTGGAAGAAATTCAGTATCTCTGCAATGACATTGCAATCATCAACCACGGTCGCATTATCGCGCATGGCACCAAAGAAGAGTTTATGAAGGAAGGGAAGTCGATTGAACAAACCTACCTGGAGATTATCAAGAGTGAAAAAACCATTTAGCAATATGAATATGAATTGGATTGGTTTATACACAATGTTGCGGCGTGAGATACAACGCACTTTCCGCGTGGTCATTCAGACTTTAGTGGCGCCAGTGATTTCGGCCGCTTTATACATCTTTATCTTCGGCAGTGTAATCGGCACCCGCATCGATGATTTCTCTGGAGTTCCATATATTTCATTCGTCTTTCCGGGTGTCTTGATGCTGTCCATCATCAATGCGTCTTTTGCTTCAGCTTCAAGCTCCTTGTACTTCATGCGCTTCACCCGAGGCATCGAGGAAATCTTAATCGCGCCATTCTCCTACGTTGAAATGTTGGTGGGCTTTGTGGGAAGTGCGGTGACCCGTGCTTTGTTAGTGGCATTTCTAATTCTTGGTGTTGGTATGCTCTTCGGAGCCATAACTTTGGTGCATCCTTTATGGTTTGTGTTCTATATCGCGGCGATCGCAGCTATTTTTGCGATGCTTGGGATTATCATCGCGCTCTGGGCAGAAAGTTTCGAACAACTCCAAGTCCTCAACACCTTCGTAATCACTCCACTTACTTATCTTGGTGGAATATTTTACTCAATCACTTTCTTGCCACCTCTCGCTGCTTCACTCACCCGTGCTAATCCATTCTTCTACTTCGCAGATGGAGTACGCAGCAGCATGATCGGTTATACAGAAGCCGATAGCACAATCGGTCTGGTTGTAATCATCGGGTTAGTAGTTTTCCTTGGTGGATTGGTGATACACCTATTCCGTTCTGGTTGGAAAATCCGCACCTAGCAAAATAAACAACAGGGAATCAACACGGCGGGCAGCGAAGC
>Ga0155127_18_pt2 | contig 43627 bp, 56 predicted proteins | sample RifCSPhighO2_01_FD_106095 | JGI IMG/M metagenome (GOLD analysis project Ga0155127, IMG submission 106095) | Candidatus Kaiserbacteria bacterium RIFCSPHIGHO2_01_FULL_46_22
ACAAACCACAACCTTTTAATTCGCTGACTTATTGAAAAGGGTTGTCCCGTCCGGCCGGTACAGTGTCTGGAGTAGAACTGAAGTCAACGAGTGAGCGAAAACGAGCGTCGTCAAAAACGGCGCGTGATAATCCAACTTGCTCAATGTCATTTAGACGCTGAAGAAACTCATTCGTAAGCATCTGACCTTCGCTGCTAGATGTAGTATTTAAACTTGAGTCTTTTTTAATTACAAAAAGATAATATCCAGCATAAGCCAAGGCGGCCAATGCGGCGAAAATCAAGATGTTTTTTGTAATGGAAGACATAATCAAAAACTTAATTTCCTTTTAGTGTGTAGGTCTCAAGCACAAGACTATACTCTAAGAGTGAGTTGTCTGTTTCTTCGATGGTGAAATCTAGTTCAAGCAAGCGCAAAGGATACGCATTGCGTTCCAAATCTTTCAAGAAAGATTTCATATCCTCGTAGTTACCCACCACGCCTACTTTGAACTTTTGTGAGTACATCCCAGTGCTTTTAGCAGTTTCACCATCTTCTGATGGTGGTGCCACCATGCCGGTATCTGTTCCTGACTCAGGCGCTGCTCCCTGCTCTGGCACGACAGTAGTGACAGCAGCGAGAGTTCCTGGTTCTACATCGAGCAACAACAAATTATTACTGTCGGCCATATTGGCAATGTCGCGACCAACCACCACTGCATCTATCTCTTCTGGCAAATAGCGGAATAGGTTTTCACGTTCAGGCTCAGACATAGCCTTAGCTTGATTGAGAAGCGTTTGTAGACGTTGGTTATAGCGGCCAATATTATCCAAAGCGGTTCTGTACGTCACCATCTCATTTTGCTGGTAAGCAATCTCCGAGAATTTTGGCTTAACCACAGTGAAGACAATCACGATTGAGATCACGATGAGTACTATTTGAGTTCCTGCTTGAAATCGCATAATTAAAAACTAAGTTCCGTTTTCTACGGTTGTTGTGGCGATAGCTCCTTGATCCTCATCTCCAAGTTCCTCATCATCTATCAACGCCTCGCCTCCTTCGGTCATAGACGCGTCTTCACCCAATGTAGGCTCAGGAGTATATGAAATCAGAGACGTTGGCTTGGTTTCAGTAATTATAAAGGTCAGAGTAGCATCGCCAGAAACAGCGGACTCACTACTTTCGCCCTGGACACTGTAGTCGTATTTAGACACTACGGCATCTTTCAGAACGTTGGCATTCTGAAGCAGCTCTTGCTGCCAAATCACTTCGTTTAATTCTTCCGCTTGGCCAGTCAACGCCAACTCGAATTGACCGTTAGGTAAATACTTATATTCCATCGCAGAAAACCGAACATTGTCTGCCACTACTGTTTCCAAATCTTCAAAGATTTTCGAAGGAGCGGCCGATTCATTGACGAGTTTTTCTGCATTTGTTAGACGAGCATCAAGCAACTTGATTGATTCAATTTCTGAGGTACTGAAACGTGAACGCTCAGTAGTCAGCTGGTCTTTGACCGCCATCACTGATCGGTTAACGCTTGCTGCATAAAGAAAAACTCCCGCTACCGCAAAAAGCGTGCCGAAAAAAACGATGTAACTGACATAGCTTAGGACATAAATCCTATGCGTACCGCGCGTCCGCACAGTTGACACGCGATTGCTGTTTTTAGGAATGAAAGAAGATCCTTGGCCCTCCATAGATTTGATTATATGTTATCTAGTCATCTACCCCATCTTTTGCTGTGTGGACAAGTGAACGAGCGAGGGTCGTAGCCAAGTCGTAACGAAGTGGAGATTTGGATATGACCGAGCGAGTGACCCTTGTATGAATGGCTCATACAAGTGAGTGTATAAGCTAAGGTTGGTGCAAAAAATAAAACTCCTAAAATCGGATGCAGTTGTGCCAGTTGGAGGAATTTTTACGAGAGAGCCTTAGATTGAACTAAGGTGACCGAGTAAAAATTCCGAAACTGGTGCAAATGTGCTGATTTTGGGAGCTTTATTGGAACGCGCGGAGAGCGGCACCCAACGCCACCCCAAAAGAAGGCCCAATTTGACGCAGTGTGTCCTCTAGGAATGCCGGATACGCAACCTTCGAGAAAGGATTTGCCAATTCCACTGGTCTTCCCAAACGATCTTGTGCAAATTCGAGCATATAAGGTCCGGCAAAAACTCCGCCGCCTAAAACAATGCGTCCTAAAGGCGTATTGGAACGCGCCTCGTACTGCTCAATCAAACGACGAAATTCCGATAACGGACTTTCTAACACGGTGGTAGTAACCTTATATATTTCTGCGCCTTTTTCTTCAGCTCGGTCGTAAGAACGCTTAATATCTTCCGCGGCTTCAAAAGGTATTCCGAGAGTTTGTGATACGCGTTTTGTTATCTCTTGACCACCCTGCCCCACACGATGCAGGCGTTCCAAGTTACCCTGACGAACTAGGTAAAGTTTAGCTCCGCGTGCACCGATATCGATGATAGCCAGCGTTGTATCACTCTGCCGCCAAGTCGAGCGGATCAAACTAAAAACTTCGATCTCGGCCGGTTGTGATGTCATACCAATATTCATCAAGAGTGACCGGTATTCTTCTAGCGCGTTATTTTCAACCGCCGCTAACATTATCTCGTGCATATTATTAGCAGTTGGAGGAGCTGGAATCTCTGTCCAGTCTAACGTCACTTCTGAAAGTGGTAGTGGTACGTATTTACGCGCTTCGACAGGAACCCTGGCAGCTAAACTGTCTGTTGTGTTCTGCATTACCGGCAAAGTGATGACGGTGACAAAACTTGAAGAAAGCGGCATTGCCAGCGCACCACTACGTCCTTTAACACCTGCCTCACGCAGCACATCCGTCACAGCCTCTACTCTGTGTTGTTCAGTTAGAGTTATGATCTCACCCAGAGGTTTTCCTTCGTATGGACCCAACTGCAATTCTCCATAGGTGCGCAACGCTACAGCTCTTTCAATATCTTCCAACTCAACCACCTTCACTGAAGAACCGCCGATATCAATACCGACGGCCATAGATGACCGCGCAGGAGTAGTTTCACTTAATCCGGAAAAGATTTTTTTAAAAGAAAAGGCCATAGCAAGAACTCACACAACAAAAGTTCAGGTTACAATTTAATACACTGTAAGTCTGTTAAATTTTAACATATCGATAATGCTATCTCTGCTATCAAGATTGTGTGAGTACGTGTTCCCAGAAAGACACGACCACAAAATCGTGCGTCAACTTTCCAATAATGACTTACGCCTGCATCTTAATCCAACGCTTCATGAAGATTTTGTATCTTTACTGCCATTTAATGAGCCTTCAGTTCGTGCCACTGTTCATGAAGCAAAATTTTATGGTAATGAAAAAGCCTGGCAGCTACTCGGAGAAGTATTGCATAGTTACCTGAAGCATTATCCTGAAGAATCAATCATCGTACCTATACCACTTTCGTCTGCCAGACTTAAACAGCGTGGATTTAATCAGGTTGAAGAGATAGCGCGTACGGGGTTGAAATCCCGCCAGAACTTGTCACATTATAGAATCTGTTCAAATCTTCTCTATCGCAAACGCGATACCGTTCCGCAAACATCGTTATCGAGACAAGAACGTCTAAAAAATGTCACGGACGCCTTCGGCGTCCGTGACACACCTGACATTCGCGACACTCACATCATTGTTCTTGACGATGTAGCTACCACTGGAGCGACAATGAAAGCGGCCGAAGCTTCGCTTCGGCCGCTCCACCCCGCCTCGATTACCCTTCTTGCACTTGCGCACTAGCCAATCGATCGAGCGCAACCATAAATGCCGCCACCCGGAGTGGAATTTTTTTCTCAGTCGCTTTCTGCCAAATCAAATCCGCTTGCGGTACAAGTGTCTCTTTCAATTTCGCCAAAACTTTTCCTTCTTCCCATTGTTCGTTCGCCAAATTTTGTTCCCACTCCAAGGTTGAGACAATCACACCACCAGCATTGGCCAAGATATCCGGGACGACAGCAATTCCACGCTGATGCAAAATTTCATCTGCTTCCGGTGTAGTTGGCCCGTTGGCAAGTTCCAATATTAACTTAGCTGATACACGGGAGGCATTCTCGGCTGTAATTTGGTTCTCTAATGCCGCCGGCACCAACACATCGACTGACAACTCGAGCAGTTCTGCATTACTGATTTCTTTAGCGTCAGGGAAACCAGCTAGTGAGCGATGTTCTTCCTTATACTTTTCCACCGCTTTTGGATCAAGGCCGTCTTCTTTGTAGATGCCCCCCTTAGAATCGGACATCGCTACTACTTTATAACCGTGAGCGGTAAATATTTCTGCAGCGTGTCCACCCACATTACCCATCCCTTGTATCGCGATGCTTGCACCTTCTTCAATACCTGCCCGCTCACGCACCGCATCAAACACGTAAAAACCGCCGAGACCAGTAGCAGTACCGCGTCCTTCTGAACCACCTTGGCCAACTGGCTTTCCAGTGAAGGTCGCTCCTGTCTGATCGCCAGACAGTTTCGTATATTCATCGGACATCCAAGCCATTATCTCGGGAGTGGTGTTCACGTCTGGAGCAGGCACATCCACTTGTGGTCCAATGTCACGCCAAAGAGCCCGTACAAAACCGCGCGACAATCGTTCAAGCTCTGATGCCGACAAAGCCTTCGGATCAACAACCACCCCACCCTTACCGCCGCCCATAGGAATATTGGACACAGCAGTCTTCATCGTCATCCATAATGCCAAAGCTCGCACTTCGTCTATATCGGCATCGGGATGAAAGCGAATACCGCCCTTGTATGGACCGCGCCAATTGCAGTGCTGCACCCGATAGCCTTCAAAAAAACGAAGGGTGCCATCGTCCATCCGAACCGGAATAGTTACCGTTATCTCTTTTTCTGCTCGAGACAACTTCTCAATCAAGTCGCCTGGAAATTCCCCCACTCTGGCCGCTCCTTGCAATTGTCGAAGTGCGTTCTCAAATGGATTTGTCATATATTTTATCAGTCCCTAAATCATACAATGCGCGGTGTTTCTGCCGAAATTTCCTGTTTTCGTTGATTTGACGATTCGTCATTAGTTATGCACAGTTTGTAAAAGGGTTGAAAAAATAGCCTTTTTCGATGATACACTATGGGCATAGCAATAATTTAAACCGAAATGGCAAAAGCAAATTCCGCTTTTATGAAGCCGATGAATCTGAGCGAGGATCTTGAAGCAGTAGTTGGAAAGGGTCCAATGCCTCGATCAGAAGTGGTAAAAGCGCTGTGGGTATACATTAAGAAGCACGAATTGCAGGACGAGAAGAACAAGCGCAACATCAACGCTGATGCCAACTTGAAAAAGATATTTGACGGCAAGGGACAGGTTTCTATGTTTGAAATGACCAAGTTGGTCTCCAAGCACATCTCCTAATCACTTCGCAGAAGTACATAAAACCGCCGGCCAGTATTCTCTGGCCGGCGGTTTTTGAACAAAAAGAAAACGCGGGCAAGATTGTCCGCGCTTCTGTTGTAAGGACTGGTAACTCTTCACACGACGTCGAAGTGGCAATCCGCATACCGTCTGGGCCGCAACTGCTTGGGATCTAGGTCGCCATTCATAACATCTTCGAAGAGAGCTGAGGAGTGATGTTCTCCGTCCCAGTCGTCCCGTTCGACATATTGGCCAACGACTCTGTCAGACGGTCTAAACCGCCTATGCACTTCGTTGGTGAAGGCCTGAGTACCACGAGAAAATCCACTCGAACGAAGTATTTCCTCTATTTCAGTGATAGAAAAAGTTGGTGTTGCTACGTCCATTTTATCCTCCTGATATCTGGACTTGTTAAGAACTAAAGAACTACGCTTACTCCGAAGCAAAAACCGACCCATCGTTGGGTCGGTTTTGATTCTTGAAACTATACTTATCAAACCGACCCGCTTAATGATGCGAGAACCACTAGGAGCATAAAGAATCCCCAGATAGGGATGCCCTGACTCTCAGCTGCGATTTGATACATAGGTACCATCTTTAGAATATAGCTCTGTGTCTTTTTGATGTCAAATATTGCGTGGTGGAGATTTTACAATTGTCCCTTTTCGCTTGGCGGAGAGAGCGAGATTCGAACTCGCGAACCCTGTTAAGGGTCGACAGTTTAGTAAACTGTTGGTTTCAGCCACTCACCCATCTCTCCGTATGCACCAATATAGCAAATTTTTGTGAGGACCGAGCGGAGGGAGTTTCGCTCTTACAGAGCAGTATAGGTTGTCGATATTTTAGTTCGACTCTTGTCTCCTAAAATATCAGGCAACCTTTTCGAATCCCTCCGTCTCTCGCAAAAATATAGTCGCAGAACGCTTGCGCGTTATGCTCCTTATTTTGCGGAGACGGAGGGATTCGAACCCTCGAGGCCGATTAAAGCCTGGCCCCTTAGCAAGGGGCTACGTTAGACCACTCTGACACGTCTCCAGCGGTTACTATATTGCCCTATTTGTTGTGCCTTTTCAAATATTTGATTTGTTGCGATGATTTAGAGAGTGCAACCATGGAGAAAGCAGATGGAAGCCAGAGAAATTGCCGGTGAAGAAAACAACAACGATTCCAAAGAGGAATCTTCACCCCGAGACAGCAAGCCAGTTCACAAGGAAGAAGAACCTGTCCATACTGAAGGCGAATGGAACGGGGCGTAGAAAAAGGCCGTCGCGCGTAGCGCGACGGCCAATTTTATTTCTTAATCACACTCGCCACAGCCTTAGCTAAGCCTGGAGTCATTACGGAAGGTATCACATTTTCTGCAGATGGTTTTTTCACCAAGGAAGCAATCTTCTTAGCGGCCGCCAATTTCATTCCATCAGTAATATGAGTAACGTTGCGATCGAGCGCGCCTCGGAAGATACCCGGAAAAGCGAGAGCATTGTTAACCTGATTCGGATAATCGCTGCGGCCAGTTGCAACTACCATCGCGCCAGCTCGTTTGGCATCATCTGGAGTAATCTCAGGCACCGGATTGGCGAGCGCGAAGACCACCGCCTTTGGAGCCATCTTCTCGATATGATGTCGAGTGATAGAACCCGGACCAGAAACTCCAACCAGCACATCCGCACCGACTACCGCGTCCATTACTTCACCACTAACGTCCCGAAGATTAGTGACTTTGGCTAATTCTTTCTTGTAGCCAGTAAGTCCAGAGCGACTCGCTCCAATGATGCCACTTCGATCAACCACTATCACATCCTCCACCTTAGCTTCACGGAGCAATAGCGCTACCGCTCGACCAGCCGCTCCGGCACCCACAATCACCACTTTCATCTTTTCTAACTTCTTCCCCACTACCTTGGAAGCATTGATAAGACCAGCGAGTACCACAATGGCTGTACCGTGCTGATCATCGTGCATTACTGGGATTTTCAATTCCTTTTTCAGTTGCTCCTCGATCATAAAACACTGCGGCGCAGCAATATCTTCGAGATTGATACCGCCGAAGGTTGGAGCAATCGCCTTCACAATTTTTATAATCTCCTCCGGATCCTGCGTATCGAGCACGATCGGGAAAGCGTCAACACCAGCCATTGCTTTGAAGATGGCGCATTTTCCTTCCATTACCGGCAATGCACCTAAAGCGCCAAGATTACCGAGGCCGAGTACCGCCGAACCGTCCGACACTACAGCTACTGTATTGCGCTTGATCGTATATTCACGCGCATCTTTAGGATGTTTGGCAAGATGCGAAGAAACCGCGCCGACACCAGGGGTGTACATAGTACTCCAGTCATCTTTAGTCTTGAGTTCGCCTTTTAAGACCACTTCGAGCTTGCCCTTCATCTTCTTGTGGCGCTCTAAGGCTAGCTTGTTATAGTCCTTCTTAAGAACGATGCGCCGTGGAATCTTTTTCTTAGCCATACTGCGGTCTGATTAAATAACGGAGACAGTATAACATTGCCTTCAGTTTGCTATCATTGAGCAATGCTGCCTTCTGACCCGCTTTCGAGACACTTCCGAATTGATATTGCACATCAAAAAGCGCTTAAGCGACTCCACGTCGAGACCGTGGGCGAGCTGCTCTACCATTTGCCGGTACGTTACGAAGACGTAAGTGATATTCAGTCTGTACAAGGACTAGCCGTCGGCGGCGAGGCTGTAGTATATGGCCAACTTGGTGGACTCAAAGCGCGCAAAGCTTGGAAAAGTCGTCGCCCTATCGCCGAGGGATATCTAGAAGACGGCACAGCACGGATCAAGTTGATGTGGTTCAACCAGCCATATATCGCCAAGATGTATCGCGATGGACAATACGTGAAGGCGGTAGGCAAAGTTACCGGCACGCCCGGCAAGGAATACATCGCCAATCCCGAACTCGAACCACTCGATCATTTGCCGATCGACCGTCACGATTCAATTTTTAAAACCAGTAACAGCGAGGACACTATTTATCCTGTGTATCGTGAAAGCCAAGGTGTGACCAGCCGCTGGTTCTACCATACCGCAATTAAGTGCTTTGAATCCGGAGTACTCCAAAGTCTAAAGGACCCAATACCGGAAGAAATAAGAAAACGTTACAAGCTCTACCCCCTTGATACGGCACTCCGTTATATTCATTCACCAAAAAAACTCGAACACGCTGAAGGCGCCCGTAAACGTTTTGCTTTTGAAGAGGTTTTTCATATTCAAGTGGAAATGGCACGCCGTCGGGCAGCCATCAGCGCCGCAACAACCTACGAGATCAATTCAGGCGAGGATCACGTGCGTGAATTTGTTGAACGCTTTCCTTTCAAACTGACCACGGCGCAAAGCAAAGCCATCAAAGAAGTCCTGCAGGATTTCAAAAGACCACACGCTATGTCACGCTTACTGGAAGGTGATGTCGGTAGCGGCAAGACGGCAGTAGCGGCAACGACCGCGTACGCTGTTGCTGTCAGTCGCCCGCCCGAAGGCAAGTCAGCTGGAGAACGTGGCGGTCTAGAGTACGGCAACCTACAAGTTGCTTATATGGCTCCGACAGAAATTCTGGCCAAACAACACTTTGAAAGTTTTATTCAATATTTTTCACACCTACCGGTCCAGATCGGACTAATTACCGGTAGCGGCTGTTACAAATTTCCTTCTAAGTCGGACCCTCGAAAACCAACCAAAATATCCCGCACGCAACTCTTGAAGTGGGTAAAAAATGGAGAAATCCCAATTCTGATTGGTACTCACGCTCTTATTTATAAGAGCGTGGAGTTCAAGCATTTAGCCTACGTCATAATTGACGAACAACATCGCTTTGGCACCAACCAGCGCAAAGCCCTCACTAAAAAAGGCGCTCCCTTGCCACACCTTTTGTCGATGACAGCCACGCCGATCCCTCGCACTCTTTCATTGACCATTTATGGCGACCTAGATATCACATTGCTAGACCAAATGCCGGCTGGTCGCAAGGCAGTGATCACAAAGATTATTGGTCCTCAACAACAAGCGCCAATGTATGAGCATGTTAAGACCGAACTTAAGTCCGGTCGGCAAGCCTATGTTATTTGTCCTCGTATCAACGAGCCTGACCCAGAAAAAGAAAACGCCCTCAACTTAAAAAGCGTCGTCGCTGAAGCCGAGCGACTGCAGCGTGACATTTTTCCTAATACCAGAATCGACGTACTACACGGGAAAATGACCCCGACCGAAAAGGATAAGGTGATGGCCAGATTTTTGGCTCATGAAAGCGACATCTTGGTAGCTACCTCGGTAGTGGAGGTCGGCGTTAACGTGCCAAACGCCACCAACATTATCATTGAAGGCGCCGAGCGGTTCGGCCTTTCTCAACTCCACCAATTGCGCGGTCGTGTCATTCGCGGCACCTACCAGCCGTACTGTTTTGCGGTCACAGAATCAAAAAGTGAAAAAACCCGCGACCGCTTAAAGGCTCTCATTACTGCTAAAAATGGTTTTGAACTTTCTGAATACGATTTACAATTCCGCGGCGCCGGCGAACTCTACGGCGGCAAACAGTCCGGTCTCTCCGATCTTGGAATGGAAGCGATTAAAAATCTGAAGCTGGTTGAAGCAGCTCGAAACGAAGCCCGTAACTTAGTGGAGAAAAACCCTGACCTATCCAATCACCCACAAATCAAAGACCGTCTGGCCAAAATCGACCAGTCTCTACATATGGAATGATATAATTGGCCAATGTTTGATGTAATTCTTCGTGCTTGTAGACATCCGATCTTATACAGCGGTGTCCGTCGTATCACCACCCTCACTTTTAAAGAAAAAATTCACGAAACGGGCGATATCTATTCATTTATATTTACTGCCGCCAACCTGCCGAGCTGGCAGGCCGGTCAACATTCTATTTTTACTATTCCTGCACGACCTGTTGAAGGGAAAACGTGGCGACCCTTCTCAGTAGCTTCGTCACCACACGAAAATGAAATAAGAATCGGCACAATAGTCAGCGCCGAACCAAGCAGTTTTAAACATCATCTTTCAACCCTCAATCCTGGTGACAAGATTCGTATGTTTGGTCCATATGGCGAGTTGTACATTACTAAAAAAATGCGCCACGTCGTTGGCGTAGCTGGTGGTATTGGCATCACGCCGTTTCGTTCTATCATCGCTGACTTGGCCAAAAATCCAACTGATACAAAACTTACCCTGATCTATTCCGCGCGCGAAGGACAACACGCCTATCGTGGAGACTTGGAAAAATGGCGGGAACAAAATCCAAACATCGAAATCATCTACACTACTACTCCGGAAGAAGTAAACGCTGAACTAGCGAAGCAAGTTGAAGCATACAAGAATGATGCCCATTACCTACTTTCTGGTCCACCCAAGATGATTGAGGCGTTGTGCTCTAAGTTGTCTGAATCAGGAATCGCAAAAGATCATGTTCTGAATGATCCATTCAAGGGTTACTAAAAAGAAAAGGCCAGACAGTATGTCTGGCCTTTTCTTTATCAGTCCGCCCTCTTGGACTCGAACCAAGGACCACAGAGGTATAAGCTCTGTGCTCTAACCAACTGAGCTAAGGGCGGATCGCATAACTTTATAGCAAAGACGGTATCTGTGCAAAACTAAGCAGTAAAGCTCTAGAGACTGCTATGCTAATTAGTAATATTAAAGGTTTAATTTAAATCAATGAGTCAAAAAACTCTACGGGAAATAGCTAAGTTTGCGAGCGGACTGGTAGCAGCTGATTTGGCAACCACTATATGGTTTGCCTACAGTGGACTGCTACCTCTAACATCGTTTGGCATTACTTTTGATGAAGCGATGATCTGGCCAGCGATTATTTTTGATGCGGCCCTTCTCACTGTGCTAGTTCATTACAGCTGGCACATTGGTAAAATCCCAGCCCTTCGCGAACGCAGTTACTTGATGATTGCCGGCATAATCTTTGGCGTGATTGCCGCGGCGCACTTTGCCCGTATCCTCTTCCAAATCGACTTTGCTATTATGGACTGGACTGCACCGCACTGGCTATCATGGATCGCCGTCTTGGTAACAACCTATCTTTGCTATATGAGCTTCCGTTTGGCAGTAAGACGCTAAGAACTGGAAAATCTTAAACAAACGGCGCGGGCCAAAAGGCCCGCGCCGTTTGTTTATTGCGTTTGCCCAATAAGCCGCTATACTGCCCCGCGGACTGAAACAACACAAACAAGGAGACGTGTCGTGGATCTTTCAAAAATACAGAGAACAATAAAGGGCGTGACCATCCCTTCGGTTATGGTCGGGGGCGGAGTTGCAAAAACTACCGAGCACCTAGACCAATATACTCAGACCGAAACGTTGGCAGAATGGGGCTCGTTTACCAAAGAAGAAAAGGTTGGAAATGGTGGGCGCGACTACTACGCACACTATCGTGGTGGAGAATTGCAATTCGCCTTGAATTCGATCGGACTTACCAATCCTGGTATTGAATATGCCAAGAGAAATTCTCGAGAAATGATCAATCGGTACGCAGACCACGGAAAACCTCTGATCCTCAACATCTCCGGTGAAGGCGTTCAGGATTCCTTGGAGTTGCTGCAGAAGGCAGTGGAGTACAGATTTCCTATAGTCACTGCGAATGCTGCTTGCCCCAATGTAGAAAGCGGTGGAAGTCGGCCGATGCCGGTCATGTGCTTTGACATTGATGCTATGCAACAGTTCATCATCCGGGCCGATGCAAAGATAGGCAGCACCGACAATGTGATCATGCTCAAGGTTTCGACCGGCCTACCTCTACTGACTTTGAAACAGATATGTGAAACACTTAAGGGTACCTCTGCTTTCTCGGGAATCATCACGGGCAACACCGTACCTGGTGGTTTCCACTATCTGGAAGACGGCCAGACGGCTATCAAGACCCGGACCGGTATCGAAGTTGGTGGCATGAGCGGGCCTGCCATCAAACCGTTGGCACTCTCACAGACCAAATTCGCCGCTGACTTTTTCGGCGCAAACAAGGAAGTGTGGCACTGCGGTGGCATCATGAATGCTGATGACTGCCATGACGCCTTTCGCGCAGGCGCATCGGCTGTCCAACTCGTGACCGGATTCATAGAAGCAGGTCAGAAGCCCGAGTTCATCCGGGACATACTTGTCGATCTCGCGAATGACTGAACATATCGGTAGGGCGGCCTCCGGCCGCCCTACCCTCAAACCTACAACTTCCCATATGGGAGGTTTTTTGTTATGTTTGCCGCTGACTGCAATCTTGAAAGAAGGAGAACGACGATGGAAGTAAAAAGATACACGAACAACACGATCGCCGAAATAGAATTGCCTAGGCCGTTCGACGGACACGGACACCCACGCAGAGACGAACTTCTCCGCTTGGTTGGACCAATGATGGCCAAACGCTTCGCCTCCGGCATCGTAATGCCGAATACCAAGCCGCCCATCACCAGTCGTCTGGTCGCGAGCGAGTATCGTGACGACATTCTGCACAGCACTGATCACAGGTTTTCGCCGCTCATGACCCTGTATCTGACTGACACGCTCGACCCCGCTGAACTGAACGAGATGCGCACGTGGGGTATCTACGGGGTCAAGTACTATCCCAAAGGTCTCACGACCAACAGCGACAGTGGTGTTTTTAGCCCTTCGTCGTTGTGGACTCCTGGTACCAACGCCTTCAATGTCTTGCGCAAGCTGGCTGAAGAAGGCGGAGTCCTGTTGTTGCATGCCGCCGACGGTTTCGACAAGAACAACAATGAGCTGGATCCTTATGACCAGGAACCCCACTTCATAAGGGAGTCGTTACCACGAGTCAAGGATGCACACCCTGACCTGAAAATCTCGGTGGAGCATCTATCTACGGCGGTCGGTGCTGAATTTATGTTCAAAAATGGTGGCTACAAACTCGGCTGCTCGATCACCCTCCACCACCTCACCAAGGATCGTCGCGACGTTTTTCGCGGCGGATTTCGTCCACACCTTATGTGGTGGCCGATCATCCAACCGGCCGAACACAAGGAAGCAATCCAAGCACTGGCAATTGCTGACAAACGGTTTGTCTGGCTCGGCACGGACTCGGCACCCCACCCTGTCTCGAGCAAGCGGGCCGATTGCTGTATGGGTGGCGTGCTCACCCACCACATGGCCCTTGAAGGCTATGTGGAGGCATTCGAAGATCTCGGAGCTCTCGACGACCGCTTCGAACGGTTTGCCAGCATCAACGGCCCGAAGTTCTTTGGCTTTCCGCCCAGCATAAAAACTATCACGTTGGTCCGTGAAGACTGGACGGTCAAAAATTCATACCTGACCGAAGGTCTTCAAGAAGAAATCATTCCGTTTCGCTACGGCGAAACCATGCGCTGGAAGATCCAAGACTAAACGACGAAGGCCCCGGTGCGCAAGCGCACCGGGGCCTATTTTAATTTTGAATTCAACCTAACTACTGAACCTCTTCGCTACCGCCAATCGCGATACCTTTTGTTGGATCCGCCAAACCTTGTTCCTGAAGCCGAGCATCACGATAAACATCTTGAATCTCAACTCCTTCGGCTTTCAAGATACCTTCATACTCCTCACGCTCCAGTGTCTCCACTTCGATCAAGCGTTTAGAAATAGCATCGAGAGCAGCGCGGTGCTTTGTTAGAACCTCGCGAGCGGTTTCCATTCCAGTTGAAATCAAAAGTGATACTTCTTCATCAATTGCTTTTGCAACATCCGGAGAATAACCGCGATCCTCACCTACGCCACCACCAATCAAACGTCCGCCAGAACCTTCGAGCGCCACTGGACCAAGCCGTTCACTCATACCGTACTTGGTGACCATATCGCGTGCCAAGTTGGCAACGACTTGTAGATCGTTCGACGGACCCGTGGTCAAGTCACTGAAAACCATCTGTTCTGCTACATAACCACCGAGTGTCATCGCAATATCATCGATGAACTCCTTTTTGGAATGCATCTTACGATCTTCGTCCGGCAATTTGAGAGTATAACCGGCCGCTCGTCCACGTGAGATGATCGAAATCTTCTGCACTGGGTCTGCATAAGGCAAAACCGAAGCGACCAAAGCGTGTCCAGCTTCGTGGTACGCAGTAACTTCTCTTTCTTTCTTAGACAACAAGTGACTCTTGCGTTCTGGACCAAGCATTACCTTCTCAATCGAACGGATGATATCAAACTGCGCCACTGTCTTTCGCTCTTCGCGGGCAGCTAAGATAGCAGCTTCGTTCATTAGAGATTGCAGATCTGCTCCCGAGAAGCCAGGGGTGCGGGTAGCAATCACTTCTAGATTTACATCATCAGCTAAAGGCTTCTTGCGCGCGTGAATTCCGAGAATAGCTTGACGATCATCGCGATCAGGCAAGTCGATAGTAACGCGTCGGTCAAAACGGCCCGGGCGAACCAACGCCGGATCAAGCACGTCAGGTCGGTTGGTTGCCGCCATCACGATCACTTTCTCAGAAGGTTCAAAACCATCCATCTCAACCAAAATTTGGTTTAGAGTCTGTTCACGTTCGTCATTGCCGCCGCCGATACCAGTGCCGCGGATACGTCCAACAGCATCGATCTCGTCAACGAAAATAATAGCTGGTGCCGCTCGCTTTGCCATCTGGAAAAGATCACGCACACGCGAAGCACCGACTCCAACAAACATCTCAACGAATTCAGAACCAGAGATCGAGAAGAAAGGCACGCCAGCCTCCCCTGCCACAGCACGAGCCAAAAGAGTTTTACCAGTACCAGCCGGACCCATTAGAAGCACGCCCTTCGGAATCTCTGCGCCGATATCAAGAAACTTTTTTGGATTCTTAAGGAAATCTACAATCTCTTCGAGTTCTTGCTTGGCTTCTTTAGCGCCAGCAACATCTTTAAAAGTCACCTTCTGTGACTGATCGGCTGGATCAATCACGCGTGCTTTAGACATTCCGAAGTTCAATGCCTGCATACCTGCGCCACGCACTGAGCGGGTGAAGAACCAAATAATGATTAGGAGAAAAAGAATCGGGAAAAGAAATGGAGCAAACGTGGCCAGATAGTACCCAAAGCCAGTTTCATTCTTTACATCTATTGAAACCGCAGCGAGTTCGTTGTGACCAACACCGAGATTAGTAAGAGTTTCAGTGACAGAAGAATCATTTTCCTTCTTTCCTTCTGCTTTGGATTTACTTTCGTCCTTATAACTAACCTCCAACTTGCTGCCACGCACGACAATTTCTTTGACCGAGCCAGCTTTCACGTCGGCCGCGATCTGCGAAAGCGAAATTTCCTGTACTTCTTCCTTTTTCTCAGCAAAATACGAGTAGGCCGCGACCACTAGCATCAAGACCAATACGGTCGAGAGCATGTTGTTCCAAAAGTTACCCGGCCCGACTGACATTTTCTTCATTAATCCGCTAGGACCACGTCCTCTGCTTTCTTTCTTCTTTCCTTTAATTTTTTTCTCGCTCATAGAACCGAATTATACAGAAAGACCTTATTTTTGCTATATTTAGTGACAATGACAGATTACGTCAGAAACAAAAAAGTCACTCTCAACTTTGAACTCCTGGACCTATTTGAGGCGGGAGCAGTTTTACTTGGTACAGAAGTTAAATCGATTCGCCAAGGGCAAGGTAAACTTGATGGTTCGCATGTGGTCGTGCGTGGTGGCGAAGTCTATCTAGTTGGCGCCTCAATTCCGCCATTTCAAAAAGCCAACGCCCCGACCGATTACGACAACGAACGTGTCCGCAAACTACTGCTTTCTAAGAAAGATATCCTCAAGCTTTATAATGAAAGTGAGAAGAAGGGCTTGACAATAGTGCCAATTAGGTGGTACAATACTGGAAGCAAATTGAAGCTCGAAATAGCTGTTGCGAAGGGTAAAAAGAAACACGATAAACGTGATACCATCAAACAACGCGACACCAAACGCGAGATCGAGAGAACATTGAAAACTCAATAAATTGACTATTCAAAGGTGTGATCATGGGGACCACATCAAACTGGAGGAATGAAATGCCTAACAAAGACGGGAAGTTAGTCGTTTTCGGAGATGAGTTCGACCCGGCGGTGATCGAGAATCACCCACTGGCGTCAAAAAACAGGGTGCGCTTGGCCAAGAACCAGATCGATGCCATTATGGCAGATCTGAATCCTGACCAAATCGCCGAACTTCGCCAAGAGCTCCGCGACAAGGAGCTCAATGACTGGCTCGAGGTGATCATCACCGTTCACTGAAATGTTCTTCGGCGGACGCATTAGCTAATGCGTCCGCCTCACCTTTGAGTAGTCAATTTCAAAATGGAAAAATGAAAGGTGTGTTAATGAGAACGCACAGGGAGGGTTGTGATGTCTGAAGATAAAAAAGACAACAACGAACAAGTTAGGTTTTTAGGTCGCTTAGTTGATCTAAAACAACTGGTTAGTGAAAACTTTTGGTTCATCCGAGTCAGCAACGCAAAAGGAGCGCCAAAAACGCTGATTAACCTCAAGTACCCAACCATTCGGCGGACAGATCCTTGATCTGTCCGCCATACCTTTCAGTTTTTCATCCTCTGCACTTCCCCGAATACTTTCAAGCTACTTGAAAGTATTCGGGGGATGACAGGCATCGACGGTTTGCCCGGTTCATCTGCGCAATGCCGAAGTTGAATGGGACTTCGCTAAAACTCATTCATCTGTACGTGCAAACAAAAGCGTACCAAGCCCGTTTGCATACGGGTTCGCCTTCGCTCGAGCTTAAATTTTAGCTCGCGACTGGCGACGCCGCGTTACCTGACGTTTGATAAGGTAATGTCGGTGGAATAGCCATCGAACTCTAGATAATTGGTTTGTTCCTCCAATTATCCAAAATGTTAGGAACTGCTCGTCTGAAGGTTTTGCCTACTTTTCCACTTCAGACGCTAAGATCTAAACTAGGCTATGCATTGTAGACTCAGCTGGATCGACATTCTCGGACGGCGGTTCAATTCCGCCCATCTCCACGAGTACAAAAATCCGCTCACACATTTGTGTGGGCGATTTTTGTTCGTGGAGATGGAGAAAGCAAACTGCTTTGCTTTCGTGCGGAGTTGAACAGGCGGAGCTATGTTTTTCTTCCCTTCCTAGAAGAAAAACGAGCGAGCCGGGCCGGCAAGTACTTATGAACGCAGTGAATTAGTAACTTGGTATGTCAACTCCGCCCATCTCCACGAGTACAAAAATCCACACGTTACGTGTGGATTTTTTGTTCGTGGAGATGGAGTGATTTATTCTTTCCTACCCGTTTCTAGATCTATGGATTACAAACAAAAACTGCTTCTGCCGTAAAGCTACCGTCGGGATTTGGTCCTCCTACTAACGTTACTCTGTCCCCTGTTTTCAAATCTGATACAGAAGCAGGACCGGCAGGAGTGTCGATGGTTGCCTGTCTGGCGAGATTAACGGTCAGGTTCTGATTGTCATTTCTCTCAATAGTAAATGAGTCGTTCCCCACACTAACAATCTCTCCTACGCCGCCAGTACCGCCACAAAGATCTTCTCCTTGCGGAACTTCACCCTCTTGCTCATTATCTAAACGCTCAGACTGCATACCACCAGCGCCACCTCTTGGATTAATCACCGGCTGATGACTGATTGGATAAACAACCAACCCATAAAATGCCGCCGCTGCAACAACACTCACAACTGCTGCAATGATTATATTTTTGTAGTTCTTGGCGCGGACCCACTTGTCGAGAATCACAAACACAAAGTAGCCGATCATGAAACCGAGCGCATTCAATATCACATCATCAATATCAAATATGCCTACCTTGAGCACTACCTGCATTGTCTCGATAGCTAGACCGGTAGCAGTGGCTAGGGCGAGAGTTTTTTTCCACGTGATGTTCTGATACACAAAAGGCACAAGGAATCCGATTGGCACTAGCAACACGATATTTCCAACCAGATTAATGCCCGCAATAATCAGCCCTTTATAGCCGAACAAATAAGGCAAAATGGTCTTGAATGGCACGAAGTTTGGGGCATGTCCCGCATCAGTTCCGCCAAAATTCAGCATCAGTTGACCCACTCTGATCATTGGTATGTCTTTAAACACCATCACTTTGACCAGAAGGGCACTAAAGGCAACAAGAATTACAGCTGGGATTAAACGCTTCCACATAACTTTATAATACCAGTTTTTGCAGGACCTATCCGCGACGCGCGTGATGCGGAAGTGGGTCTTTTTTTACCGCCGCGTATTGAGCACCATAGACAGACAAGAGAAGGAGTCCTGTTGCTTGCACCACGCAGCTCATAAAGTGTCCGAGTGTCATCTGCTCACCGATGTTGCGATAGAAGAAGAATGCGATCGCCATTACGAACGCTGCCAACACCAACGCAAATCTACGAGTCTGCCAGCCGATAACTAACGCTACGCCAGAAACAACCTCCAAAACGAACGCCAGTATGACCGCTACAAAAGGAAGCGGCACGCCGACTGCACCCGACATTTCGACCTGCATTGTGAAACTCTCTGTTCCAGGAATTTTAAAAAGTGCACTCATCAAAAAAACGAGGCCAAAGACAACCCGAGCGATCGTGGCTGCCCAATTTTCGTAAGTTGATGAAAAAATAAACCTTGTCATAAATAGTTTTGACTAATGGTTAATAACCTTCTGAATATTATATACCCAAGGATTAACGTCCAATTGACGAACCTTATTGTAAATGGTTTTATTGCCCGCAATGCCCACTGAGGGGCAGCGCTCTATGGAGGATTTAGATGACTACCGCTAACTGCTACCGGTTCTCACCGGATTCCGACAACACAATGCAGGTTATTTCCGGACTTCCGGCCAAAAAAACCTACAGGAATGGACAGGCGGAGTACTTTGTCCAAGTTGCTGCAGAACACTCCAACCATGAAGTGTTCGCTGCTAACGACATAGTCGTGACCAAGGGCGAAGATATGTATCGTGTATATCGTGCAAACCTTGTCGAAACGGAACGTACCGAAAAAACACCGGCTACGAACTACGAACTGGTCCGATATTCGGGCACTTACAACACCACGCTTCTTCTTGTGATGTCCCGACCTGACGTGGCAAGTAACACTGGTACGTCTAGGCCACACTTCGAAAAGGTAGTCACTTGGATCGGTGCCGACGGAACTGGCCTAACGCTACAGGCCGGACGACACCAATCGCATTCCAAGGCACAGCTGTTCAAATTGCGTGAAAGTGAATCCATTCTGTTCATCGACTCGAAGAAGGAGGTGACCAAAATCACCGCCAACAAGTTCAAGGAAAGGCCTACCTGCACCCGTGCTAGCAACGGCGAAGTTGCCGACTACGTGATCGGAGAAGCCAGGAAACGAGGTAACAATCCAAGTACCCGTGCGTGGTGCTTCTACGCACTTCAAGAACTCGGATGCCAGAAACAACTCGATGAATTCAGTCGTATATTTCCCGGCTTCCGGCCGAAGAGCTAACGACTGACTGTCGACACAAGTAAAGCCCGCCAATAATCATTGGCGGGCTACTTTTTTTATAAGAAACGTCTTAGTTTCCGTACCAAGATTTCTGCCAGTCCTGCATTTGTTTAATTTCTGTTGTCTGGGCCGAAATAATTGCGTTGGCCATAGTTTTGATTTCTTCGTGTTTGCCATTTTCGAGAGCGGCTTTGGCCATCTCGACTGCTCCTTCGTGATGCATAACCATTTCTGCAAGGAAGGCCTGATCAAACTCGTCGCCAGTCTTTCCCTCTAGTCCTCGCATCATTCCATCCATAGCGCCGCCCATATTGCGGTTCATACTAACGTTCATTTCGTCAGACTCGTTACGCATCATCTGGCCACCACCCATCATATGTTCACCTGCCTCAGGCGTTTCTTTATTGCTAGCTACTGCATATCCGCCTCCTGCACCAATAACCAGAGCGGCTAAAGCAACCAGAATAATCTTTGTGTCCATAGTGATCTAAAGTTAAATGTTTTAAAGGGTCTCAAGGCTTTTAACTCACATAATATTATGCACGCTTAAATGAATAAACCCTGGACACAAGAGTAGTATTCTTAATACGTATGAATCATCATCAAAATTACAATCGTTTATTCGCTATGTTTGTACTCCATTTCATTGCCATGTACATACTTATGTACGCGATGGTGGATACATTTGGAAATATACACCCCAACCACAACCAGTTTTATATGGCTGCCCTGATGGCGGCGCCAATGGTGATACTGGAGCTTCTTATCATGGGTTCGATGTACCCAAAGAAAAGGCTGAATCTAGGCATCATCGCTGCTGGATTGGTGGTGCTTGCTTGCTCATTCTTTTTTATCCGAGAGCAAGTTGCGATTGACGACGAACAATTTCTTAAGTCCATGATCCCACACCATGCGGGAGCCATCCTGATGTGTAGTAAAGCGAAGCTGATCGATCCGGAAATACTGGAGCTTTGTGAAAATATAAATTCAGGACAGCAATCGGAAATTGACTGGATGAACGGGAAACTCGACTCTGTGAAGTAATGCCTCTGCGGTGGCCGAAACTCTATAAAACAAAACCGCCACGTCAGACGTGGCGGTTTTGTTTATTTTAAGTAAGTAGCGACTCTTACAAGCTTATTCCAGAACGGATAGGTGCATCAGTCTCAACATCAACGTCAGTTACGCCAGTATCGAGTCCACCATCAACGCTGGTGTCGACTTCGATCGAGGAGCTAGCATTGTCATCGTCGGTGCTGGTGTCTGATTGTGTATTAGTTTCATTTCTAACCTCTGCATCGGTATCGGAACCAATGTTCAAATCAAGGACTCCGTTACCGCCAGACACGTTGAGGTTGATGTCATTCAGAACATTGGCATGAGCACGGAGAGATCCTTCAAGCGAAGATCGCACAGTTGTCGATGCTTCCTGATTTCCATCGGCGGCGGCCTCGGCACTCAATTCCTTAGCCTCATCATAGTGAGCTTTGATACGCAAGCCAAGATAGGCAGCGTGTTCAGTAGTAAGTTCACCGCGCGCGGACAACTCCTCAGCTTCCTCTAATCTTTCTTCTGCGAGGCGAGCCTGTAGTTTGGCCTCAGCTTCGTTAGAAATTGCAAAGGCACTTCTGATATTCTCATTCACTTCGATCTTTACTGGATAGAGAACATCTCCAGGCACAGCTGCTTCTGCGGCGTATGATGTTCCTCCTCCGGCCAACAATACGATAACCATTATTGCAGCAGTCATAGATTTTGGTTGTTTAAATAGGTTAAATAATGAAGTACTCTGTGGTACTTGCCCTATAGAACGACTATCCGCTCCTACTCTTACACCATCCTTTACACTGTGAAAACGAGCATACTCAAGAAGATCCGCTTGCATCCGGGCGCGCGAAGATTCTGACAACTTCATGCCTTTCAATTTACTTAGATATTCAATTGTTTTATCGTTCGGGTTCATATATGTAATTTTTGCTGTAGTCGTTTGGTTGCCCGACTGAGTCGTACCGATATCACATTCGCTGTCTCCTCAAGAATTTCAGCAATATCTTTTGGATCAAGTCCCTCAACGTATTTCAAAAGCAGTACCTCCTTATCCTTTTCTTCCATATCATCAATAGTATCGAGGATCTCGTAGTAGCCAGCCGTCGTCTCCGGACTAGCGTTTTTGTCCGCTGGCACACGGCCGGATTCCATCTGATCATCGAGCGAAACCGCCCGCTTCTTCTTATACCAGTCTTTGGCTAGGTTATTGGCAATCGTGTAAAGGAGCGAGCGGGTATTGCTCATTTCTTTGCCGTTGCGCAAATACTGCCAATATCTCGTAAACACCTCCTGAGTCATATCTTCTGCCTGTTCGACATTAGATACTTTCATCATACAAAAACGAAAAATTGCGTCTCCGTATTCAGAGAAAGTTTTTACGAATACTTTTTCCAAATCCTCCTGATTCATATAACGACTGTATATACATAACTCTTACACGCAAAGCGGACCAAATCAAATGTTACTTTCCTTAAAGGTCCGCTCCGCTTGATTTTAAACGACCAAATACCGTATAGTGCACATTAGCAACTTTGTTCCGAGGAGGAAGTCATGAACAAGACTCATGAGAGCGATACCAGTGGCAATCGTCCGCTGTCTAAGTATGCCCAGAAAAAACTGGAGCAAGCCTTGGGGATTAGACCTTTCTTTGAATTCGTAGAGAGGGGGTCGACCGCCCTTTGGTTGGCTAATCTGGCCGAGCCAGTCGAACGCACTATGTCGATCGAGGTCACTACCAGGACCCTCACAGCCACGGTCATCAAGAGGACTACAGGAAACATTTTCCTTCACACTAAAGAAGGTGAGCTCATCTACCTGAGTTTCAACCGAATCAGGAAGAGTGTATTCCGAAAGCAAATAAAGGTTGGTACCGTACTCAAATGCCTAGTGGTTCCCCACCCTGACGGTGGCAAGGACCCTCGAGTGAAAGAAGTGTTATCCATCATCAGCGTGTAACACTAGATGAAGCGAATAGGCGCCCTGCCAATTGCGGGGCGTTTTCTTTTGTGGAGCAGCTTGATATTGCGTAGTCAATGTCGTATTGTTCGCGCAGCGGCAACATAGGAGAGTGTCATGCTTTTAGCGATCGACGTGATGAATCGGTTTGAGAGAGGACAATTGGTTTTCGCTGACGAGGCCAAAGGGCATACACTTTGCGGCAAAATTGAAAGCATCGCCGTGGAGTGGGGATTTCTTATCGAAATGAAGCTGTCCTGCTTGGTCTTCTGGGCAGGAACGCAGGTGTGGATCAGTCACGACAACTACTCACTAGCAATCGATACGGAGTTTTCTTTTATCGAAGAAGGCGATGGAGAGTCGATTGGTATATGGAATCTGTACAACCGCCAGTCGTTCATGTTTACCCTTCCCAAAACCATCGAAATGGATTGGGCAACAGTCAAAGAACTAGAACTTAAGGCCATGTGACCAAGACGACCTAGAGCCATCCTAAAATTAGGAGCCTGCGATTAATTTCGCGAGGCTCCTTTTGTTATTGCCATTTCCGTTGGTTTTAGGTAGTGTGGGCGCAGAAAAGACCCGCGCCGCGGGTCTTAATTCGTACATCGACAACCCAGGAGGAATGAACAATGCGTAATTTCCGCAAAATGCTCGAAAGCCAATGGTCGCGAGGACATTTCGTCTGTGTCGGACTCGACACAGATCCGCGAAAAGTCCCCCGATCGGCAAGAAAAGCGTCGCCTGTGATGGAAGCGGATTATGATCATGTCGAGACAATGGTGGCTTTCAACAAAGCAAACATTGACGCGACACACGATCTTGTGTGCGCCTACAAGCCCAACATTGCCTTTTACGAGGCGTACGGTGCTGAAGGATTATCGGGGCTTAGTCGAACAATCAATCATGTCCGCAGAGTCGCTCCGGACGTACCGGTAATTCTCGACGCCAAACGCGCCGACATTGGCAATACCAATGAAGGCTACACGACGATGGCGTTCGACTTGATGCAAGCCGACGCCATCACCGTCAATCCCTATCTCGGCAGCGAGGCCTTGCGGCCTTTTCTCGAACGGGCAGACAAGGGCATCTTCGTACTTTGCCGCACTTCCAACCCAGGTGCCGGCGAGTTCCAAGACCTACCTGTCCATGTGGCCGGGTATAAGACTAAGCCGTTATATGAAGTAGTGGCAGACAACATCGCCAGGGACTGGAACAAGAATAAAAACTGCGGCTTGGTTGTGGGTGCCACAAATCCCGAACAACTGCGGAGCGTCCGCAGACTAATCGGTGATATGCCGATCCTGATTCCAGGTATCGGGGAGCAAGGCGGCAGTCTTGAGAAAAGTGTCGCGGCCGGCAAAGACAGCCGCGGTGAAGGTATGATAATCAACGCTTCGCGCAGCATTATCTACGCGTCGACCGGTTCCGACTTCGCCGAAGCTGCCCGGGAAGAAACGAAACGCATGAGCGATCTCATCAACCAATATCGCTAGCCTTGCAATATCAAGGTATAAAAAGTAAAAGCCCGCCGAAATCATTCGGCGGGCTAAATTTTTTACATCAACTAGATGTTATCCCATGATGGCCATCAGGCGTGACCAGTTTTTCTTCACTTCCCATTCGATCAGGCCGGCGGCGATGTCGTACGAGACAGCCGGGTCGTCCTGTTCGTACTCCGGATAGGCTTCACGGATGGAGGCGACGACTGGCAGACTTTTATAGGTCTTATCGTGGAGCGGTGAGCGATTGAGTGCGCCCACAAGCAGCACTACCTTTGCGCCGGTCCCAGAGATCTCGGCCAGAGTGTTGTCGGTGTTTTGGAAGTTGTTGAAGACATCTTCGGCTACTGCAACACGTTCTCCCGGCTTGAAGTCGAACTGGGACAGATCCCATTCGTATTCTTGCTTCTTCCCGGCCTCAGTAGGTTTCGGCTTCTTGTCCGCATACACGAACCGTTTGTCGGCAATGAGCGCGAGCATCTGACCGAACGTTCGACCACCCTGCGGAATGCCGCAGACTGTATCGAACGAATCGAAAAGACCTTGTTGATCGAGCTTTTCGCAAACTACCTCAGTAAAGGTTTGGACAATTTTCGGATGTGACTCGATGCGCCGAAAATTGAAGTAAATATCTCCGACCAAGTTTCTTCCTTGACTGTCCTTTCCTGCGTACGCGACCAACGGCCCTCTGCGAACCCCATCATCTTTGGGGCAGACATACACTGCATTGCATTGTTTTCCAAGCCTCAGAAGAGCATCGTTTTGAATAATTACCACAGCACACCTCCATTTCAATTCAATGTGCAAACCTAAGCTTTAGGGCAGCTTATTTGCCCGATCGGTCCTTTTCGGTCCTGCGCACCACCATATATAAAACAGTCCCTAAAAGCAATCTAAAATCTACACCTTTCCCTCCCAGACACGGCCTCTCTTTCTTTTGTATATAATATAGATACCTATGCAGACGACCGGAAAGAAAGTGATCGCACTAGACTTTGATGACGTGGTCGCTCACTTCAACGCCCACTTTGTTGTCTTTCACAACAAACGTTATGGTACTGACCTTGCCTACGAAAACCTTTATCTCTACGACAACTGGGAACTTATGTACGGGTGCGATAGAGAAACGATGGCGCTACGTGCACATGAGTTTTATAACTCCAGAGAACACCAAGAAATCAAACCAGTGCCAGGCGCATTGGAAGCAATCACTCACCTCTCACAAAATTATTCACTTCAAATCGTCACGAGTAGGCCAGAACATATCCGTGATGTCACTTTGAATTGGATCAATGAATTTTTTCCTGTCCACTTTGAAAAAATACACTTTACCAACGGCTTCATGGGGGCTGCCGGATCAATAATCAAAAAGAAGTCCGAGGTGTGCCGAGAAATTGGCGCTACGGTAATAATTGATGACGCAATCAAACATGTTAAAGATGTGGCAGCCAGTGGACTACCTGCCCTGCTTTTTGATCGGCCCTGGAACCGTGAGGAAATTCCCTCTGGTATCCATCGAATGCACTCATGGCAAGAAATAGTAGACTGGATAAAAATGAACGCTTAAATATCACTTCTCAAACATTGAGTTTGGATAATTTTCCCTCGCCCGTGATACAATCACGCGCATTATGGCAATCGCAAAGAAAGATTTTAAAGTGTTTAAGAGTAGCGCCGGATTCGGACTAAGGACTCTGAAGGATATCAAGAAGGGTGAATTAGTGATTGAGTACACAGGACGCAAAACCACCAACGAAGCCGCCGAACGTCACCCGAATCGTTACCAATTTGATCTGGACGAAAAGTGGACTATAGACGGTTCTCCGCGCAGCAATACCGCACGTTACATTAATCACTCCTGCCGCCCAAATTGTGAAGCTGTGTACTATACAGACACCAATGAAATAGGGATAGAATCCATTCGTAATATTAAAGCAGGCGAAGAATTAACTTACGACTACGGCAAGGAATACTTCAACGAATATATCAGGCCGGTTGGGTGTAAGTGCGAAAAGTGTACCGCAGCCCGCTCCCGCTAGAATTTTCTGGTAATTGTGGTATATTGCGTCTCATCAATTAGAGACGTCTGCTCTGAACTTATAAATTAAGCGAAATTGATCTGAACAACTTCCGACCATCTTACAATCCAAAAGACCGCACCCGTATCAACACCGCTATTCGCGCGAAGGAACTTCGTGTAATTGGTGCTAAAGGCGAAAATCTAGGCGTATTACTGCTTAATGATGCCCTCAAAGCCGCTGACGAAGCCGGGGTGGATCTTATCGAGATCTCACCAAATGCTAACCCCCCTGTCGCAAAAATAATGGACTTCGGCCAGTACCGTTATGAAACCAAGCGCAAGGCGAGCGAAGTGAAGGCCAAATCACACGTCACCGAAACCAAATCAGTGCAGGTTAAGGTAATCACCGGCGAACACGATAAACAACAAAAATCCCGCCGCGCCGCTGAGTGGCTCTCGGAAGGACACCGCGTGAAAGTGGACCTATTCCTCTCCGGCCGCTACAAATACATGGAGGAAGCCTTTTTGAAGGAACGTCTGGAACGATTCTTAAAAATCATCCCGATCGAGTACAAAATTGCCGATCCGATCAAAAAAAGCCCCAAAGGCTACACTGTTACCCTAGAGCGTGAGGGTAAGGCTAAATTTGAAAAAAGCAAAGAAGTGGTAGAAGAAAAGCCAGTAAAGAAGGCGGCTGAAGACTCTGACTCCTCAGAGACTAAGTCCAAAAAGAAGTCCTTAGACGAATTGCTTGAGGGAGGCTTGATTTAAAGCCCGTTTTGCGGTATATTCTTACCACTTTTGCTACTTCTCTGGCAGAATACCCCGAATAGAAATAACGTTATGAAAACCAATAAGTCGTACACCAAGCGCATTAAAGTTACCAAAAACGGTAAGCTGGTTGCTCGTAAGCCAGGCCAAAACCACTTTAATGCCCGCCAGACTGGCCAACAGCGTCTACGCCGTAAGCGTACTCAACTACTCAATATGAGTAAGCGCATTACTCGCCGTTTCCTACCAGCCACTGGTGCCTAATTCTGTTTTAATCTTAATTTATGTCACGTGTTAAAGGAGGATTGATGGCGCAAAAGCGCCGTCGTAATATCCTCGAACAAGTAAAAGGCTATCGTTTCGGCCGTTCTAAGAAGACCAAGCAGGCCATTGAGGCGATCCATCACGCCAAGAACTACTCATTCGCTCACCGTAAGGATAAGAAGAATGATTTCCGTCAACTTTGGATCGTTCGCATCAATGCTGCCCTGATGGCTCACGGCATCAAGTACAGTCGCTTCATCAAGGCCCTCAAGGACAAAGGTATAGCAATTGATCGTAAGATCCTCGCTTCCTTTGCCAAGGACCGACCAGAAGTCTTCAATCGTATTGTCGACCAAGTAAAATAAATAAAATCCCCGACTCTAGAGTCGGGGATTTTATTTATTTTGTCACCAACAACCAGAGGCCGACGAGCTAAATACGGAGTAAGTATTGGCACGGACAGTTACACAATTGGGATAAGTTCCACCCCAACCTAAATCGAACATAGTATGACTGGCATTGGCATTCTCAATAGCGTTCCAAGCTAAAAGCTTGTAGTCTGTGCCGGTTGATAGATATAAAAAGCACCGGTTGACCGCGACATTCTCTACTTCCGGCAAAACAGAAATGTAGGTAGGGGCCAAATTTGGTATATAACCAGTAGCGCCGGAGTAGGAATTTCCCGCACCATAGGTGCCGTGGCAGGCAGTAGTGCCCGATCGCCAATTGCCAGTAACTGGATACTGACCGTAATCGACAAAGTACATCTCGAGAGCTGTCCGAACCTGCTCCAACGATTGAACCAACTCCGCGTCGCGAGCTTTAGCGCGGGCGGAACTCAATGATGCCACGACCACGGATGCCAAAATGCCAATTATTGCTATGACAACCAACAGTTCTATAAGAGTGAAGCCTCCCTGAGGTTTGCTTTCACCAAACAAAGTTCGTTTCATAAATCCAAATCTATCACATCACCCTCCGCTGGGGCGACAGCATTAGTCCCCAGATAATCCCGCAAACGTTGGACGAGAAACAAAGCCGATCGTTCCTCCCCCATCGTAACAAACACTCTTTCTATTTTCTCCCCGCCTTTTGCTACAAAGTCGATCAGTTGTTCTCGGTCAGCGTGGCCGGACCAACCATGAATGGTTGCGACCTTGGCTCGTACTTTTACATCTTGATTATCAATACGAACACGCTTAGCTCCGTCTTGGAGGCGACGGCCCAGACTGCCAACCGACTGATAACCAACCAGGAGCAAGGTTGTATTAATGTCTTCTAAAAAGTGTTTTTCGTGACCTTGAATACGACCGCCGTGAGACATTCCACTTCCCGCAATAATGATCTTCGGCCCATGCACTTTGGCAATAGCACGAGAATCGGCTACCGTGCGCGTAAACTTTAGCTTCGGAAAATCAAAAATATCATCCCCTGACTCAATCTGCCTCCTGATCTCCTCCCTCAAATGTTTGGTCCGCTCGCGATAAATATCAGTCACCGCTATCGCCAATGGTGAATCCAAAAAAACCGAAACCGGCTGTATCTTGCCTCGTTCTACTAAGTTATTGATCTCTAGGAGCAAGATTTGCGTGCGCTCCAGGGAAAAAGCCGGGATTATTAAGGTTCCGTTTTTAACAATCGTTTGTTCGATATGGTGAAGCAACAAGTCGCTGCGTTCCTCTACTTCTTCGTGAGAGCGGTCACCATAGACGCTTTCCATAACTAAATAGTGATAGCCCGCAGGCACATCAGGTGCACTCATTAAGGGCTGTGGATTGTTTCCAATATCCCCCGAAAAGACGAGCTTGCGACCGTCGCGCTCGATCGCAATGAAAGCCGAGCCCAAAATATGACCCGCGTTACTTAGGGTAACAACGACGTCGTCAGACAGCATTAATCGTTCTCCATATTCGACCGTCTGCCACATAGACAAGGCGGTTTCGATATCCCTCATTTCGTAGAGACGCGGCGTGCCAAAACGTTGTTCCTCAAAAATCATCACGCTTAGGGCATCCTCAAGCATCACTGCCGCCAAGGCGCGGGTTGGTTCGGTCGAATATATCTTCCCTTTGAAACCATCTTTAACTAACTTCGGAATACGCCCAATATGATCACTATGTGCGTGAGTTACAAGCAAAACATCTATGATCGCTGGGTCGTACGGAAACTCTTTACTGTTGATAGTCTCCGCGAACCGGTCTCCCTGCACCATGCCACAGTCAACTAAAAATTTTGCGCCGCCGGAGTCGAAAAGAAAGTTAGCACCAGTCACGCTTCCTACTCCGCCATAGAAACCGATTTTGGAGTGTCTCATAGGTTATCGTGCAAACGTTTGGCCATTAAGTAACCGATGAAACCCCCACCAAGACCAAACACCAAATCACCGATTGTATCTGATAGAAAATCCGGATTGTTTTGCGAAATGCCTGAGACTGCTTCAAAAACTTCCCACAATAAGGCTATGAAAAAAACAAAAGACAATGTCGGCACAAGAGAGAGCCATTCCACTCGCAAACGCGGCAAGAAATCTCGTAGAGTAAACCAACCAAGCGCTACAGCGGCACCACCCCAAGCGTGCATCAAAAGATCAAACCACGGGTAAAGCCAATATAGGTGAAATTGCAGAGAAAGATAGTGCATCACAGCCAAAACTGCGATGGTTATTGTAAATATAACGGTGGTAATTTTAATCACAGAAACAGTATAACAAAAAGAACCCGCCTCCTCTTTTGCAACGATCATCAGATCACAACAAAAGTGGAGACGAGTTCTTGGAACCACTTGTATGTCCCCGGCGCATGCCAGGTGGGCATCCTTTCCAAATTCCGCTGAAATCCCTGTCTACCCGAGGGCAGAATGAAGGTTCTCATTGGTCTTTGCGACTTAAGACAGCCCTGAAAAAGCTTTTTAACTCGGAACATACAAAGCGGTTCTGTTTGATTTTAGCATAAAAAAAGCAGCGCGGGCCTTTGGCCCGCGCTGCTTTTTTTCTATCCCCTATTCCTTTACGCTATCGAAATTCACGTCATACATTATGCGCTCCTGTGCAGTCGCATAGTTCATTATCTCCTCATCCTTGAACCAAAGCTTGATTTCGCGCTCAGCTTCTTCAGGAGATTCAGACTGATGAACTAAGTTGCGCACGCCACGATTCTCAACAGTAGCGTGTGAGTAGGAATCGACTGTGTAGTCGCCACGGATCGTTCCCACATCAGAGGTAGCCGGCTCAGTACCACCTACGAGCTTAGACACCACCGCTACAGCCTGATTACCTTCAATAACTATCGCCACCACCGGTGCAGCCATCATATAACGAGCCAGGTTGCGGATAATATCTTTGCCGTATTCGATAGGCTCCTTCTCGACTTTCATATTGTTCGCTTCCATATCCTTGACCACTCCCTCTCCTTTTCTAAGGAACCAAGCGTCGTCCTTGTTGTAGTGAGCAAATAGCTGTTCTTCGGTCGCCATCACCATCTTCATAGCACTGAGCTTTAGGCCGACGCGCTCAAAACGAGCAATGACTTCGCCTACGAGTGAACGCTGCAAAGTGTCTGGTTTTAGGAGTACAAGTGAACGCTCCTGGTGTGGCAATCGGTTCATAAATAAGTGGTCAAATTAATGCTTAAAAGTGTCGAGAGTATACAAGAAAAACGGCAAATTACCAATCTTATCTTGCCACCTGGCTAGGGGTAAGAATTTCACTGCCAGACTCGGTTATTAGTACCGTGTGTTCCATATGAGCCGTGAGGCCTCCGTCCTTCGAACGCACGGTATAACCGTCTTCGGTATCAAAGACAACATCCTTACTCCCTTGTACGATCATTGGTTCAATCGCCAGCACCATTCCAGGTCGAAGTACCGGCCCTGGGTTGCCTTTCTGTACGTAGTTTGGCACCTGAGGCTCTTCGTGGAGGGAATAACCGACACCATGACCACACAAGTCTTCGACAATGCCATAACCCTTAGGAACGACGGCTTCTTCGGCTGCTCCAATAGCTGATACCTTGACGCCTGGCTTGACTGCTTTTATTGCAGCGTAAAGAGCGTTCTTTGTTACGCTTAGCAACTCTTTTGCTTTCTCGCTACCTTGACCAGCAATGACGGTGCGGGCGGAGTCTAGAACCATACCCTGATAGCCGATCACTAAGTCTATTGAGACTACGTCGCCATCCTTGAAGGTGACAGGTTCCTCATTTGGAATTCCGTGAACCACGACATCGTTGACGGACACACAAGTCACCGCAGGATAAGGGCGTGGCGCAAAAGAAGGCTGGTAACCAAGTATCATTGGTTCCAATTCGTGCTCTTCTAAAAGTTCGGCCGCCCGATCATCAACATCAAGCGAAGTGGCTCCCGGTGTTACCTCTTTCTCTAATTCATCTAATATCATACCCAAAAGACGCCCGCCTTCTCGCAGCTTTTGAATATCTTCTTCGGTTTTGATTGTAATTCCCATTATTTTTTACAAACCAAGTGCCTTTACGATGGCTCGATGCACATCGTCTATCGAAGCTGTACCATCTATATCGTGTACTTTTGTGTTCGGTCGAGTTCGATAGTATTCGACAACTGGGGATGTTTCTTCACGATACCATCGTAAACGCTCCTCGATCGACTCCAAAGTATCGTCTGGTCGAGCCCGCGAAACCATTCGCTCGCGCACTACACTCTCTGGAGCTTGCAAGTGAATGATATCGACAGCTTGCCGTTCGTAGAAAGTGAACGCTGACTCGAGCACTCTAGCCTCATCAACTATACGAGGAAAACCGTCAATCAACAGGTGACAATCGGTGTCTAGATGAGTACGCATCGCGTCGCCCCACAGCACCGTAGAAAGAAATAACGGCTGAAGCACTCCGGTATTTAAAGTATCCTGAATATGCTTCTCGGTATAGCCTTCTCCTGAAGCGGCCATCGCGCGAAAGCGACGACCGGTCTGGATGTCGACCACACGGCGGGCCGGATCCTGTTCATGCAAAATGCGATCAAGCCGCTCAATCTGAGTACCTTTACCGCTGCCTTGCGGACCAATAAAGACCACCGTCCTAGGTTTTTCTAAAAATGTCATGCAGGGCCAGTGTACTCCAAGAAAAGCTAAAATTCAAAGCAAAATATGCTATGTTATCGCGATGGATAAGAAAAGCATCATTACACTAGCCGGCAAGCCTGGGAGCGGCAAATCTACCACCTCTAAGAAACTAGCCGAGCGACTTGGCTTTGAGCGATTCTCTTCTGGTGACCTATTCAGGGCAATAGCCAAAGAACGAGCTGTTGATGTATTAACAATAAACCAGACGGCCGAGACAGAAAAAGCCATAGACCTTGAGGTTGACGAAAAATTGCGCCAGATCGGCGCAACCAAAAACAACCTAGTTATAGACTCCAGAATGGCCTGGCACTGGATGCCATACTCCTTCAAAGTCTACCTAGATCTTGATATTTTGGTTGCAGCAAGACGGATCACTGCTGGTATGGACCTAGAAAGAATGGAAGCGGAGCATATTCCATCGGATCCAAATCAATACGCTGTGCAACTACAAGAACGTCTGAACAGTGAAACTAGGCGTTATGAAAGTCTCTACCAACAAAATCCGTACGATACGGAAAACTACGATCTGATAGTAGACACGTCAAAACACAATCCGGAAGAAGTAGTCAACATCATTCTTGAAGCCTACGATTTGTGGATAAAAAGATAAGGTGATCAATAAAGCCCCGCGGCTACGCCGCGGGGCTTTATGATATATATTTCCTAATCCTAATACTCCCTCATAGAGACCTGCGCATCTAGTCGACGCAACAGATCCAATACCACGTTCACAACGATCAGAATGGCAGTACCACCGATAGCAAGGGCGGCGATACCAGTTGTCATCTGAAGCACCAATGGCAAGACTGCGATCAGACCAAGAAATACTGCGCCGACTAGCGTGAGTCTGGTGATCAAACCAGCCAAATATTCGCTAGTTGCTGTTCCTGGTCGAAGACCTGGAATGAAAGCACCACTGCGTTGCAGATTCTTAGACACTGATTCTGGATCAAAAGTAACGGCTGTGTAGAAGAACGCGAACAGAATCACTAAGGTGAAGTAGGTAACTGCGTACAGGGGCTGATTATTCAAGAATCCAAGGACTACATCAGACACCCGATCAAGGCCGCTGATGTTGAAACTAGACAAGACATTTAAGAGCATCTGCGGAAAGAGTAAGATCGACATCGCAAAGATGATCGGAATCACACCAGCCTGATTAAGTCGCAACGGCAAATATGAAGACGTGCCGCCGTAAGTTGTACCGCCACGACTTTGTTTGGCATAAGTGATAGACACTGGACGTTCTGCTTCAGTCATCACAACTACAGCGTACAGGGCCAATAGAGCAACGAAACCAAAACCGAGGTAGAGCGGCAATTGCGCTGGGCTGTAAGAGAAAGCGAGCTGGCTGACTGTAGCAGGCAAGCCGGCGACGATACCAGCAAAGATGATGATCGATACACCATTACCGATACCATACTCAGTGACCAACTCACCAATCCACATAAGAAGGATTGAACCGGCCACGATCAAAATGATATTGACCACGAAAGCAAAGGTGGTCAATCCTGAAATCACACCCTGACTCTGGAGTAGTGAAAGGAAGCCAAAGCCCTGCAAGATCGCAAGCGGAAGAGTTAGTAGACGTGAGTATTGGGTAAATTTGGCACGGCCTGCCTCACCTTCTTCTGTATACAGGCTCTTCATTTGCGGCGACATCACAGTCAAAAGCTGCATGATGATCGAGGCTGTAATGAATGGCCCAACACCAAGCATGATAATAGACAGGTTGGCCAAACCGCCGCCCGAAAAGATGTTCAACAATCCAAGAAATTGGTTGTTCTCAAAAAATTGAGAAAGCACCGCCTGGTCCACTCCGGGAATCGGGATAGTTGAAAGCGCCCGGAAGACGAACAATGCACCAATAATGAAAAGTAACCGGTTGCGAATCGATTTGTCGGAAAAGATTATCTTCAGCTTGTGTAGGAATTTTGACATAAACGAGTGAACTTTTAGCGTCTGCGTAAGCGGGCGGATGCTTTGCATCCGCCCGCATTATAACCCTTATTTAACTTCGCCGCCTGCCTTTTCCAACTTGGCTTTGGCCGAAGCGGAGACAGTACAATCTACTACACTGAATTTCTTGGTTACCTCCCCAGTACCGAGGATCTTCACGAGTGGCAAGCGACCACGCTTGGTGCTGATCACTCCTGCTGCAACCAATGTCTTAGGACTAACGATAGCTCCGGCTTCAAATTTAGTTTCTAGTGCCTTAAGGTTGACTACCACAGGAAGCACACGCTCAGCATTAACCGCTTCAGAGCGATTAATACCGTGACCACGAAGCTTAGGCAATTTCTTGATCTGCTCACGCATTTCCGGACGAGTAGAGTTACCCGCACGAGCGGTTTGACCCTTATGTCCGCGACCAGACATCTTACCGCGCTTACCACCACGACCTATACGGCGGGCTGTTTTACGAGGCGCTGTCGGTTTTAGTTGATGTAACTGCATAATTAAAAGTTAGGCCTTCAAAAGCTTGAGCGCTTCGATAGTGGCACGCGCGTTGTTAAGTTTATTCTTGGTTCGGGAAAGAAGTTTGGCTGTAACATCCTTTACTCCAGCCAGCTCTAGTACGGTACGAACCGAACTACCAGCCACGAGACCGCGACCAGCTGCTGGGATGATCATAACTTCACTGGAAGAGAGCTTAGTCTGCACATCGTGTGCGATCTGGCTATGTTGATTCATTGGTACAGTGATCATATGCTTTTTGGCATCTCGCACTGCTTTTTCAATCGCTAGCTGTGTGTCACCAGCCTTGCCGATACCAACTCCAACCCGACCCTTCTTATCACCTATCACCATTGCAACAGAGAAAGAGAATCGACGACCACCAGCCATAACACGAGTAACGCGGCGGATCGAAATGATTTTTTGATCAAACTCTGGGCGAACACGTTCGCGACCACCTTCATTACGACGAGGGCGACGCGGATTACGGTCACGACCTCCTCGTTCAGTACGGCCACCACGACCACGTGCTGCTCCTCGATCCCCCTGACCGGCATTTCCAGCCTCAGTCACAGGTGCATCGGCGACCGCTCCATTGGCGGTCTCATTTGCCGTCTCGGCAATTTTAGCTTCCTGTTTTTCCATAATTGGTTAACTTGAATTGATTAAAACTTCAGACCGCCAGCACGTGCAGCATCGGCCAAGGCAGCAATAGCTCCCTGATAAAGGAAACCGCCACGATCGAAAACAATAGTTTCGATACCTTGCTTCTTTGCTTCTGCGGCAATTTTCTCACCGAGAACTTTGGCACGTTCTAGCTGAACACCCTTTTCCTTGCGGGTGTCTGCAGCAAAAAGAGTGCGGTTAGCGCCGTCATCGATCAACTGGGCATAGAGAGCGAGATTGCTCTTGAAGACAGCAAGACGAGGTTTTACGGCTGTACCGATAACACGAGCGCGGATGCGTCGATGGCGCATAGTGCGGCGTTCGGTTTTGATTTGAGTTTTAGTTTTCATACTCTAATTATTACCGGCTTAAACCGCCTTCTTACCTTGCTTGCGAATAATGTACTCGCCACGATAACGAATACCTTTGCCTTTATAGGGCTCTGGCTTTTTCACCTTTCGGACATTCGCGGCAAATTGTCCGACCGATTCCTTGTCAGTGCCACTGATCGTAACAACGTTCTTCTCTACCAAGACTGTAAGACCTTCCGGTATAGCTAGCTCGACAGGGTGTGAAAAGCCCATCATAAGAGCAAGCTTGTTACCTTTAAGCTCGGCACGATAACCGACTCCTTCGATTTCAAGAATCTTCTTGAAACCTTCAGTAACACCAGCGATCATATTGCGACAGTGTGCAGCATAAGTGCCCCACAAAGCAGGTGCTTCTCCGTTTTCTGGAGTAAGAACGATGCTTCCATCTTCTATCTTGACCGATACGATCGGCTTAATTTCGCGCGATAGAACAGCGTTGCCTTTTTTCACGGTGAGTACACCATCTGTGAAGATGGCTTCTACGCCCGCAGGCAATTTAATTGGTTGTTTTGCTAGACGACTCATAAGCCTTACCAAATCTTAAACAACTGCTCTCCACCGACCTTGCTCTCGCGCGCTTCGCGGTCGGTTAGGATGCCCTTCGGCGTCGATAGGATCAAATGACCCTTGCCGAATTTGACCGGATAAATTTCTTCGACCTTAGCGTACAGACGACGACCCGGCTTCGATACTCGAGCCACATCGTTGATAATATGCTTACCTCCTTCGTACTTAAGACCCACAATAAGGGTCTGCTTTACGCCCTTACCTTCTACTTCTACTGAAGTAACATAGCCAGCATCACGCAGCTTGTTAGCAACCGCCTCTTTTAGGCGAGAATGCGGTAAAGACACTGTTTGGTGTCCGACCGCTCCGGCGTTCTTAAGCCGGATGATGAAATCTCCTATCGTATCCATAACTTAAGAATTACCAGCTCGACTTTTTAACACCAGGAATGAAACCTTCGTGTGCATGTTCACGGAAACAAATACGGCAGAGATCGAAATCTCGCATAAAGCCGTGTTTACGTCCGCACTGCGCACAACGGCGCACTACTCTACTCTTGTACTTTGGAGTACGCGTCGCGCGTACTTTAACTGATGTTCGAGCCATTTATTGTAGCTAGAATTCGAGGCGGTATCAGCTAGATGCGCTGACCTACCTCGCTAATAAATCTTTATGAGAACCACCCGTTGGGGCATCTATCGGTCCTTCACAACGGGGCTTAGATTACCAGAATTTATCAGAAAGTAAAGCCCCCGACTCCTTGATGACTAGACGTCATCAAGGAGTCGGGGGCAGTATAATCATCAGGTCTTCCGAGTCATTCGGCTAACATAAATAACCGGCGTTTGTGGGTTGTCTTATCTCCCTGCCATCTGATCTTATCCCGTTCCCAAGAAAGGATACGCCACTGGTGAACTTCTTTTCTCCAGAAGACGCCCAGAGCGTTCTGGCTGGTGAAAAACAAGTTGGGGTGGCCGGTATTGAGCAAAATGCCAGACTTACCGTTTCGTTGCCGACTGATCAGTTTGATCAGCAAGGCGCATGCAGCAATTTCATCCAACATACGCAAAGGGCCCAAGGAACCTTCCATTTCCTCATCAGTAGCGCCCCCTGACCCTTCTGCTTGGTACAACGACATGGAATAGACGGAGCCAGCTTCGCACTTTTTTGTATCAGACACGATCTTCTTGACCTGGTCGTCGATCCATAGACCCTCAGGCTTGCCGAAGCGTGGATTAAAGAATTCTCGCGGCGATTGTGGATCAGATACTACAACGCGAATCCTGTGCAGAAACGCGAATGTGCTTTGTGTCATTTTGGTGTATTTGTCCAAGACGACGCTTACCTCATCGGCAATTACATCACCCTTTCTCTGAAGGGTATTCTCCGACAGACCTCGATCGCGCAGATATGAACCAAGAAGGTTTTGTAAAAGCATGTTCGATGCAGTCGTGTCCATGGTTGTTCTCCTCTTACTATTGTGAAAAGATCCGAGAAGAAAACGGTCCCGCCCGCTTTCTGTCTACTGTCTGGATTAGAACAAATTTTGAATAAAATTACAATTTTTAAGTTAGAGAAATACAAAAAAGCGCGGGCCTTCGGCTCGCGCTTTTTTGCTTTAAACTTTCTAAATTGGAGGAAATTCGACGGACTGGAAGAATTTTGTAGACCAAACGAAGAAGTCCGGGGGACTTGCTTCGAATGTCCGTCTTAGGACATTTTTATGCCATACGGTGCGGGAGACAAAATTCCGAAGTCCTAGAATTTGGCCAATTTTGGGAGTTTACTGAATCTCGTAGGTAATGTTGACGATAGACCGGATAGTGTTTTCTCCCATTGGAAGATCCGGTGACGTAGCCTTTTCTTCACGAGCCATCATTGCGTCGCCACCCATACCGTAGTCATAGTATGGAGTTGGGTAACTTTCTTCTTCGTAATAACCCATGGTGCGAACAATCTCGACACCAAGGTCATCCGCCAACTTCTCAGCCTTCTCCTTAGCATCAGCGATTGCCGCAGTGCGAGCTTCAGCCTTCAAGTTTGACTCGTCGTCGATAGTGAACTGAAGTTGACTCAAGTTAGTCGCGCCACGTTCACCAGCACCAGTGATGAGGTCACCAGCTTTATCTAGATCACGGACTTTTACTTCAATCGTCTGAGTCACTTCGTAGCCGTCTATGACTGGGTCGCTAGGTGGACAATACATTCCAGACGCGCAAACCACTGTATCGTAACGATATTTCGGATTCAGATAATAATCACGATTCTTAATGTCTTTTTCTTCAACACCAGATTCTTTGAGGAAAGATAGAATGGCATTGATCTTTTCGGCTGAGTCATTTTGTGCAGTTGCAGCATCAGGACCTTCGGCAGTTACTGAAAAACTAAATGAACCAATGTCTGGTGTGGCATTCACTTCGCCTTCGCCACGTACATTGATAGAGGTCATTCCATACTGACCATACTTTGCTTCACGAAGTGTCAGTTTAGTGTAAGCGGAGAGTGACAAAACAACTCCAATCAGTGCAACGACTAAAAGTACACGCACGTACCAGAGTGATAAAAATGGTTGATTTGTATCCATATCTATAGTGATCTATTAATTAATAAGAGTATTGTACAGCATCCTAGGTATAGCCAGCAATCTGCCTACAACACCTTGTTCGCACGCACTCGTAAAGCCTGCAAGATCCTCATCTGTCAAAGCTGGCGGGCTTGTCTGACCTCCCATCAGGTAATACATAATAGAGGAAGGGTTTTCAACATGACTGATGGCCAACGAGTGACCTAGTTCATGTGCCAGCACCAACACCAAATCGCGGTGATCGGTAAAAGTGTAAACATTGATCTGGCGCGATCGGTAGTCTCCTTGGGTATATTCTTCATCGTGTACAAAAGTATCGTTAAATTGACGTACCCGCTCGTTATATTCACCAATCAACTCATTTCCTTTCTCTCCTATTTCATTTATTCGCTCTGACAAATCGTTAAGTTTGTCACCGAGATCGTTTAGTTCAATTCGTTCTGTCTCAAGCTGAACCCGCTTCTTTTCCAAATCCTTGTATACATCAGGTGGAGCGCCACCTTCTTGGTTGTACCGTTCTACCTCAGCGTTATAGGCATCAAGACTATTTTCGTAGGCGACACGTCTTTCTTCGTAAGACACTTCATTGGAGTGGTATTCGGCTACTAACTGACGATGAAGCTCAACCAATACAGTATTGGCTTCCTCTCTAGTCTCCAGACTATCTCTGGCTCGCTCTGTCTCTTCAGCCTGCCGTTGCCGCTCGTCATAAATGAAGTTCACCTGGAGCTTGGCGTCTTCTTTGTATGTAAACAAATCGTCACGACCGAGTGATTCCTCCCAAACCGCTTCAGCTTCCGCAAGCGCCAGACGGGCTTCTGTCTCACTAATTCCAAAACGTTCATCAAACTGACCCACCGTATAGTAAACCGGTAATTTACATGCCAAACCGAATGCACCAGCCCACCAGTTACCTGCAAAAAGAAACAGGATAACGATAAATGAAACGTAAATGATGCGCATCAAAAAATTATACATTAGTTACATAACGAAACAGCCGGCCTCGAAGAGGCCGGCTGTTTCGTTATAAACAAAATTTAGATTAATTGTTTCCCGGCATTACTAGGAGCCAAATCAAACACTCGTTCAGGTGTAAGCACCAGCACGCCGCGCAAAGTGCGGTCGGGATGTTTTCCTTTAAGCCAGATCACGTAACGGTCAAAATACTCTCCGTCTGTCTCATAAGAAATATGTCCTTTGATTTGCACCCCAACGAAACCTTTCCAAAAAGCGAGTGCTGCGCGATGATCCACTGACAAGTTGCTAGCAGTTCTCCCCATAAAACAGTCACAAACAACGATCTTATCCTCATCGACAACCACCATAGACAACGGAACGACGTTTGGGCCATCTTCTCCTACAGTTGCGATCACGCGGCTATCAGCGTTTGCGATCAATGTTAATACTTCAGCAGATAATTGCATATTGAGATGTTAATATAGATAAACATCTATATATTAATACATCGACAGATATCTATGCAACACGACACAGAGAAAACCCACAAGCGTCCAAAATGGGTCAAAAGCGGCGAAGAAGAACTTTGCCCAGAATGCTTCAAGGCAGTTGGTGATAAAAACCGCTACAAGCTGATCTGCCTGCTCGGCAAAGCTAAAGGGGGGTTAAATGTATCAGCACTTACCAAACAGCTTAAACTTACCCAGCCGACTGTCACCCACCACCTCAACATATTGCGCGAAGTAAACGCTGTTGACCACGAGACACGCGGTCGCGAACATATCTATCGCCTCAACCGCAGTGCACACTGTTTTGAAGACTGCCAGATTCCTTATAATTAAGCCTATTTATGCAAACCACCTTATCGCTTTTTTCCTACTTACTGACGCAAGGCTTCGGCTTTATCATTCTGGCAATTGCCCTCACTCTCCTCATTGTCTGGAGCATCAATGATCTCTACTCCAAAAAAACTCTACTGTTATTTGTATTGATTGTTCTGGGCTGGGTTTTTGTCAGCGTCTTACCACTTGGCAACATCAGTCTGAAAGGCTACCCCTTCTCTCTTACAACTTACGGCCCCGGCGAAGGACCGATTCTGCCACTTAGTAATATGTTGTCCTTCTTTCGTCATGCCAACCAGTTGCCGCGCGTAGAAGACATCGCTCGCGACCCTCGTGATGTGCCACCGCCGCTAAACCGCAACGAACCAGCGGTAGTTGATTTGAAATTAACCGCTCTGGAAGTGGTGGCAGAAATGGCACCGGGTGTGGTTTTCAATTACTGGACTTTTGATGGTCAAGTACCCGGACCAATGTTGCGGGTCCGTGTTGGTGACACGGTCCGACTGACCCTCACTAACGATGCAACAAACCTGCATCATCACAACATCGACCTTCATGCAGTGACCGGCCCAGGGGGTGGTGCGGTGGTAACAGACGTCGATCCGGGTGAATCTAAAGTGCTTACTTTCAAAGCAATGAATCCTGGACTTTTTGTTTATCACTGCGCTTACCCGAATATGGCCAATCATATGGCACACGGAATGTATGGACTCATACTGGTTGAACCAGAGGAAGGACTACCTCCTGTAGACAAGGAATTCTATGTTATGCAGGGAGAGTTCTACAGCAAAGGTGGTTTGGGCAAGCGTGGCCTTCAGGTTTTTGACGCTGTCGCGATGCTTGAAAGTCGCCCCACTTACGTGGTCTTCAACGGACGAGTTGGTGGCATCAATGACAAAATAACTGCGGAAACAGGTGAAACAGTGCGAACGTTTGTCGGTAACGGCGGTGTAAACCTTATCTCTTCCTTCCATTTGGTAGGTGAGATATTTGATCGTGTTTACGGAGAAGGAGCGGTTGGCAGTGAACCCCACCAAAACGTACAAACTACCCTGGTGCCAGCTGGTGGTTCCACCATTGTCGAATTTGGTCTTGATATACCCGGACGGTATACATTCGTTGATCACGCCTTGAGCCGCGTAGATCGAGGTGCCTGGGGTACAATCAGCGTGAACGGAATGGCCAGCTCTACGATCTTCGACGGTGACTTTAGCAATTCATCAAAACACGGACATTGATATGAAAATTTTTGTAACCAGAGCAATTCCAGAAGTGGGCTTGGAAAAACTTCGGACCACTGGCCATGAGGTAATTGTGACCGGCACGGAAGTACTGCCCCACGACACTTTAATCACACGCCTGCGGGCAGAGAACCCAGACGCTGTACTTTGCCTACTGACTGACAAGATTGATCAGACCGTGTTTGCTGCAGCACCAAACGCCAAGATTTTCGCCAATTACGCAGTTGGTTTTGATAACATCGATTTAGAAGCCGCCAAGCAGCACGATGTAGTGATCACCAATACTCCCGAAGTACTAACTGAAGCAGTGGCCGAACACACAGTCGCTCTTATCGTTTCATCCGCCAGACGGATAGTAGAGGCCGACCGTTTTTTGCGCGACGGTAAGTACGAAGCTTGGGATCCCCTACTCCTGCTTGGAATGGAGCTGAAGGAAAAAATACTTGGCGTTGTTGGTGGCGGCCGAATTGGTAAAAGAGTAGCCGAAATAATGCGCAACGGTTTCGGAATGAACATTGTTTATCATGATCGGCAAAAAAATGACGCGTTTGATAACGAACTTGGTGCAAAGTATCTGCCAGAACTTGATGATTTATTATCACAATCCGACGTGGTCAGCATTCATTTGCCACTTACTGCGGACACCCGTCATCTATTCAACTCTGATCGTCTAGCTAAAATGAAACCAGGTTCGCTTCTTATCAATACCGCCAGAGGAGCCATCGTTGACGAAGCGGCTCTAGTAGAAGCATTGCGGTCAGGCCATATCGTCGGTGCCGCCCTCGATGTGTTCGAGAATGAACCATCTGTACATCCCGAACTTTTAGCCTTGAACAATGTAGTTTTAACGCCGCATATTGCTTCCGCCACCCGTGAAGCGCGCGATCAAATGAGCGTTGTGGCGGCTAATAACATTATTGCAGTACTAAACGGACAGCCGCCACAGAATCCCGTAGTGTGATACATTGTCGCTATGAAGGAATTATCTCCAATTGAAAAACGAGCTCGGTCCCTTACTAATTGGGTTGGGTCGCCTATTTCCGTAGCTGTTCATACGGTCATATTCATAGCGGCTTTTCTACTTTCTGTCTTAGGTCTTGTGGAATTTGATCGAATGCTATTAGTGCTGACGACTATAGTGTCTTTGGAAGCGATCTATCTCGCCATCTTCATCCAAATGAGTGTGAACTTCCAACGCGAAGCTCTTCAGGAAGTTGAGCAAGATTTGGAAGAGATTCATGAGGACGTTGGCGAGATTCAGGAGGACATTGAAGGCATCCAGGAAGACGTTGAAGAGATTGGAGAGGATATGGAGGAGTTGCAGGAAGACCTTGGCGAGATTCAGGAGGACGTCGAAGAAATCAGTGAAGACTTGGAAGAATTGGATGAGTCTGCCGAAGAGGAGGCGGCTGAAGAAAAACGTAAGAACGAACAGAAAGAACAGCTGCAGAACATCTACGACACTATCCAACGTTTATCGGTAGATATAGAAAAATTGAAGAAGTAGGACTAGTTACAAAGTTGCATCGTTGCATTACAAA